>JABLTL010180930.1_pt1 | contig 10707 bp, 10 predicted proteins | sample 7160151 | NCBI WGS metagenome assembly JABLTL01 (sample SAMN14651223, study PRJNA627086) | human gut metagenome | isolation source: feces | host: Homo sapiens
CGATCCAATCAACATGCTTGAGATGTTCACAACAAAATCAGGTAACAACGATATGCAGTTCGGTCGTTAATCTGATTTTGCTATCATAACAAAGCCGCTCGTGCCATTTGCACGACGATGCGAATAACATGCAGAGTATATAGGAAGTCATACAGCTATTGTATGGCTTCCTTTTTTGCGATTAAAGTAGGCTTTTCAGAGCGAAAAAAGGCTCTTTAAAAAAATATGATAATGGTGTAGAATTGTTATTATATAGTTTTAGAATGATGTTTGAGGGTGTGTGATGATTTTAGGACTAAGTGATACGGAAAAGAAATTTAAGACAGCGATGGATACGGCAGGTGCCGACATGACAGTGGTCAACAGCTGGCTTAAGCTGTATGTCAAAACAAAAAAGAATTCCTCCGGTGTTGCAAAGCGCTATTATGGCGTGAAGACAGGCTTAAGCAGCCTGCTTTCAGATTTAAAGGAGCTTGAGCAACAAGTTATCGGGTATTGTGAGCTCACAGGAACAGACCGGAAGCACTTTGGAGAGCTGATAAAGGCTTGCAAAGCGAAAAGCGGCATGTTTGACGATGAATTTTTAATCAGCAAGGTGGACACGGATTTTCACACGACTCTGGACTCTGTTGTAAAGCAGGGGGAGAGATATCTGTCATCCTTTGACAACGGTATCATTTTACAGAGTGAGATAGAGAATCTGATACACCTGACAAATGAGGGGCTTGAAAGGAAAAAGCCTGATTTGTTTGCTCTGTCATATTTCTATTTGGGGCACAGCAACAAAGAGCTTGCAGAGCTAAATTTCACACAAAAGACTAAGAGAGTGCATGAGATATATTACGAGGAGTTCTGGAAGGATATATTAAAGCAGCTTGAGGCATGTGTGAAGCAGGCTGAGGCCATAAACGATAAGTATGAGGGCACGACAGACCGGCGCACGGCAAGGATACTGTCGGAGCTTAAGCCGCTGCTTGTGGGCGTTGCAAAGCAATGGGAGCCGGAACAGACAGCAGAGTACATACTGCGCGATATGTGCAGGATATTCAGGGATTGACATAGAAAATGCAGATTGATAAAGGAGCAGAATATGGATGTTATAATTTGGGCAATTATCTTAGGAGCTGTTTTTTACATTAACAAAAAATCAAAGAGCGCAGGCAGTAAAAACACGCAGCCAAACAAACCGAGACCGCAGCAGAAGCAGATACAGCATATATGGAACAGCATGCAGAATACAGTTCAGTCGGGTATGAATGCATTGAACCAGACATATCAGCAGAAACCACAGCCACAGATGCAGCAGAGAGCACAGCAGCCTCAGAGACCACAGATGCAGCAGAGAGTACAGCCACAGCAGAGCAATCCGGATATAGTGCAGAGAGCCGTGAAAAATAACGCACGCTTTGCGGATGATACGACACAAAAAGAGCTTGAGGCTATGCACGGACATAGCGAGGCACAGCAGAGGATGGCTCAGGAGCACTCAAGAAACTGCCAGACACTGCATACCAAAGCGGCAGACGGTGCAAAGATTATAGAGGCTGAGACACAGAGCATGTTTGGCAGTGTTGAGGATCTGATTGCCATGGGATACAGCGGCAATCTGGAGTTTGAGAGAGATTTCCTTGGGGAAGGCTTAGACATGATTAACAACTTTTAAATAATAGGAAAAGAGGCAGAAATGATGGACAGAACACCAAAGCCCGGAGAGCTTTACAGGCACTTTAAGAATAAGCTGTATCAGATAGTTACAGTGGCGACACATTCAGAGACAGGGGAAAAGCTTGTGATTTATCAGGCTTTATACGATGATTTTGGGATATACGCCAGACCACTCGACATGTTTGTAAGCGAGGTGGACCATGAGAAATATCCCGATGTGAAGCAGAAATACAGATTTGAGAAGATCACACTTAAGAATCAGCCGGAGGATATGTCGGGAAAGAGTATCTCTTTGAGCACTAATGCGATTGCAGCTAATGCACCTGAAGCTGTGAGTGTTCAGACACAGGCATGTTATGAGCCGGCACCGGATGCAGATGAAGGCCAGGCACCGGATCCGCGTTTGCTGGAGTTCCTTGATGCGGATACCTTTGAAGAGAAGTACAATATACTTATTTCAATGAGGGATATCATAACCGACCGCCTTATAGATGACATAGCGGTGGTTATGGATGTTGTAGTTCCTGAGGGTCCATTGCAAAAGCGGTATGATGATTTAAAGAATACGATAAAGACCAGGCAGTACTATGAATTTTCCAATCGGCTCAGATAGCTGTTGTGATATTTGCCGGATTCAGTGACATCCTCGCCAAACCAGTCAGGCGCTGTGAATTCATTTGCTGCGTCGACAGAGTCGAATTCAACCTCCACAAGTGTAAGAGGAGCCAGATCACCCTCAAATACATCAAGCTCTGCGGTCAGACCACCGTCAAGAGGTATGAGATAGCGTGTCTTTTCGATGAGACGACCGTCAATCTTTTGGACAAGATGGTCGTAGGCTTCTTTTGTGAGAGGAAGATTGTACTCCTCGCGCACCATAAGACCGGCTCCCTTGTAGGTCATATAATAGCTGTCATTTGAGCGTCTGACTCTGACAACAGGCGAGGTGCACAGATAGCCCTGGGCGATTTTTTTGCTCGCGTAGCTGTCTAAATTGGAAGGAAGCTGTTTAAGTAAGTATTTTCTTTCGATTTCCATGGTATATCCTTTCAGGTTACTGGTAGATTTATAGTTACGGTTTATATTTTTGTTTTACCCTCATATCATTTATATATGATTATAATGACCGGTATTTAAAAATTCAAGGACGAACCGCAGATTTTTATAGTATGATTAAAGGGTCAAAAGGTATCATAGTATTATCAAAGAAAAATAAAGGAGAAAAATATGATTAAAGTAGGAATTTTTATGGCAGACGGCTGTGAGGAGATTGAAGGACTTACAGTAGTCGATATAGTTAGAAGAGCAAAGCTGGAGATTGAAACCATATCAATCACGGAAAAAGCCGAGGTGACAAGCTCTCATCAGGTGACATTTAAGACAGATACCACAAAGGCACAGGCTGATTTTGACAGCTACGATGCAATCGTACTGCCGGGAGGCATGCCGGGTACATTAAACCTTGGCGCGGATGAGACCGTAGTAAAGACAATTAAGAGATTTGCCGCTGAGGGAAAACTTGTTGCAGCGATATGTGCAGCGCCTAGCGTGCTCGGTGAGAATCATATACTTGAGGGCAAAAAAGCTACCTGTCATCCGGGTTTTGAGGAAAAGCTGCTCGGTGCACAGTGGCTTGAGCAGCCTGTAGTTGTGGATGGCAATGTGATTACAAGTCGTGGAATGGGAACAGCTATTGCGTTTGCACTCGAGCTTGTCAGATACTTCACAGACGATGCCACAGTAGAGCATATTCGACAGGGACTGGTATACTAATACAACGTTCAGCAAATAATCATATTATTAGTATTATAACAAAAGAGGTCACACACCAACCCCATGGTGCGCGGCCTCTTTTTATGCTTGCATTTGAAGCGTACATTTGAAGCCTGCTATTGCAGAGCTTATTTCATCTGCTGCTCCTGCTTCATGATCATCTGCTTGACCATCTCGCCACCGATTGAACCGGCCTGCTTAGAAGTAAGGTCACCGTTGTAGCCCTCTTTTAAAGGAACTCCAAGCTCTGAAGCAACCTCTTCCTTGAAACGGCTCATAGCCTCTTTTGCCTCCGGTACAGAAGCCTTTTTACTACTTGATGCTGCCATAATGCAATACCTCCTTTTAAAACGTTATACACAAGCTGTATGTGTATGGAAATATTATGCCGTAAAATGACAAAAATATGTTTTGGTATTGCTGACAATTTATGGAATTATACACAAAAGCAAATTTAATGTAAAAAACACTGGAAATAGTGGATTTGTTGTGTTATAATCATCCAATGACTGGGCTTAGCAGTTTAAAAAGCATGCCCACATTACATTTGATGTACATACCATTCATATATATTTTTAAGGAGGATAACGATTGACATGAGTGTACAGGTTGAGAATTTAGAGCATAATATGGCGAAGCTTACTATTGAGGTAGCAGCTGAGGAATTAGAGAAAGCATTGGATTCTGCATATCAGAAGCAGAAGAAACAGATTAGCGTACCTGGATTCCGTAAAGGAAAAGTGCCAAGAGCTATGATTGAGAAAATGTATGGAGCAGGTGTGTTCTACGAGGATGCAGCAAACATTCTTATGCAGCAGACATACGCAGGTGCGGTTGACGAGAGCGGTGTTGACATTGTTTCACGCCCAACAGTTGAGGTTACTCAGATTGAGAAGGGACAGCCTTTCATCTACACAGCAGAGGTTGCTGTAAGACCAGAGGTTACTCTTGGTAAGTACATGGGCGTTACAGTTACAAAGATCGACACATCAGTTTCTGATGAAGAGGTTGACGCTGAGCTTGAGAACCAGAGAAACAAAAATGCAAGAACAGTTACAGTTACAGATCGTCCTGTAGCAGAGGGAGATACAGCAGTTATCGACTTTGAGGGATTTGTTGACGGAGTAGCTTTCGAGGGTGGAAAGGGTGAGAATCATCCATTAGAGATCGGTTCACACACATTCATCGATACATTCGAGGATCAGTTAGTAGGAAAGAACACAGGCGATGAGGTTGAGGTCAATGTAACATTCCCTGAGAAGTATCAGGCAGCAGACCTTGCAGGAAAGCCGGCTACATTCAAGGTTAAGATCAACGAGATCAAGGCTAAGGAGCTTCCAGAGCTTGATGATGAGTTTGCACAGGATGCAGCAGGTGTTGATACATTAGCTGAGTACAAAGAGGAAATCAAAAAGAACCTCACAGAGAAGAAAGAGACAGAAGCTAAGAAGACTAAAGAGGATGAGGCTATCCAGAAGATTATCGACAAGTCAAAGATGGATCTTCCTGAGGCAATGATTGAGACACAGTGTGAGACAATGGTTGAGGAGTTCGCTCAGAGAATCGCACAGAGCGGTCTTACAATGGAGCAGTACTTACAGTTCTCAGGCATGACAGTTGACCAGCTTAAGGATCAGGTTCGTCCTGAGGCTACAACACGTATCCAGAGCAGCCTTGTACTTGAGCAGATTGCCAAGGAGGAAAACATCGAGGTTACTGATGCAGATATCGATGCTGAGGTAGAGAAGATGGCTAAGGCATACGGCATGGAGGCTGATAAGCTTAAAGAGTACATGGGAGATGCTGAGAAGGAGTCTATGAAGAAAGACATTGCTATCACAAAGGCCGTAGATCTTATCATGGACAACGTTAAAGAGCGTGCAAAGGCAAAGAAAAAGGCTGATGCAGAAGAGTCTACAGAAGAATAAGATTTTTGAATCAAGATTTGATTGACTGGCTCAGAAGCCTATTTTCTGAGCCGGTCTTTTGAGCTTTTATAAAGGAGGTATTTTATATGAGTTTAGTACCATATGTCATTGAACAGACCAGCAGAGGAGAGCGCAACTACGACATTTACTCCAGATTATTAAAAGATCGTATCATTTTCCTTGGAGAGGAAGTAAATGAGACAACAGCCAGCCTTGTTGTTGCCCAGCTTTTATTCCTTGAGTCCGAGGATCCGAATAAGGATATCCACCTTTACATCAATTCACCGGGTGGAATGGTTACAGCAGGACTTGCTATTTACGATACTATGCAGTACATCAAGTGTGATGTTTCAACAATCTGTATCGGTCTTGCAGCAAGCATGGGAGCTTTCCTTCTTGCAGGCGGTGCAAAGGGCAAGAGATATGCTCTTCCAAATGCAGAGATTATGATTCATCAGCCATCTGGCGGTGCAAAGGGTCAGGCTACTGAGATTCAGATTGCTGCAGAAAATATTTTAAAGACAAAGAAGAGATTAAACGAAATTTTAGCAGCCAATACAGGCAAGCCATACGAGACAATTGCAGCTGATACAGAGCGAGACAACTATATGTCAGCACAGGAAGCCGCAGAGTATGGTCTCATAGACAGTGTAATAACAAACAGATAATCAGAAGTTAGATGAATTTAAGAGGGTACCCCATATGGGATGCCCTCATGCAATAAAAGGAGTTAATAATGGCAGGAAAAAACGACGGAAAGATTCGCTGCTCATTTTGCGGTAAGACACAGGACCAGGTAAATCGTTTGATTTCCGGACCTAATGGAGCTTTTATCTGCGATGAGTGTATAGATATATGTGCCGAGATTCTTGAGGAAGAAGGCGTAGAGGGCCATGAGGACAAAAGCAGCGCTAAGGATGATATAAATCTTGTTACTCCGGAGGAGCTTAAGGCGTTTCTGGACGATTATGTAATAGGACAGGACCAGGCAAAGAAGGTGCTTTCGGTTGCTGTTTACAATCACTATAAGAGAGTACTGGCAGGTGATACATCAGATGTAGAGCTTCAGAAGAGTAATATTCTCATGCTTGGACCTACAGGCTCAGGAAAGACACTTCTTGCGCAGACACTTGCCAGAGTGATAAATGTTCCATTTGCTATCGCTGATGCTACAACACTTACAGAGGCAGGATACGTAGGTGAGGACGTGGAGAATATCCTATTAAAGCTTATTCAGGCGGCAGATTATGATATCGAGCGTGCAGAGCATGGTATCATTTATATAGATGAGATAGATAAAATTACAAAGAAATCAGAGAATGTCTCAATCACCAGAGATGTGTCAGGCGAGGGTGTACAGCAGGCTCTTTTAAAGATTCTTGAGGGCACAGAGGCATCTGTACCGCCACAGGGCGGCAGAAAGCATCCACAGCAGGAGCTTATACCTATTGATACTACTAATATACTTTTTATATGCGGTGGAGCATTTGATGGTCTGGAAAAAATTATCGACAGTCGTATGGATACATCATCTATAGGCTTCAATTCAGATGTAAAGTCAAAGACAGAGCTCAATGTAGGAGAGGCGTTTAAGCATGCACTTCCACAGGATTTTGTAAAGTTTGGATTGATTCCTGAGTTTATCGGACGTGTACCTATTACCGTTTCTCTCGAGGCACTCGACAGGGATGCACTTATCCGTATACTTAAGGAGCCTAAGAACTCGCTTATCAAGCAGTACACCAAGCTTTTTGAGCTTGACGGAGTAGGGCTTGAGTTCACAGACGATGCAGTAAATGCCATCGCTGACAAGGCACTTGAGAGAAAGACAGGGGCCAGAGGACTTCGTGCCATCATGGAGGCTGTTATGCTTGACCTTATGTATCGTATACCGTCAGACAAGAGCATCAGCAAGTGCGTAATCGACAAGGATACAGTTGAGGAAAACTTAAAGCTAGATGGTGAGTGTGTGCCGGAGGCATATATCGAGGAAAAAGCGGCATCATAAGTACATGGCGGTATTTTACAAAAGATACAGCATCGGATAATATAAATTGCACAGCGGTTTGTTATGCATGGCTGTGCAATAATACAGGAGATATAAGTGGAAGAACAGATTATGAATATGCCTGCAGTAGCGCTGAGAGGGCTTACTATTCTGCCGGGGATGATTGCCCATTTCGACATCAGCAGAGAGCGCTCCCTTCGTGCTGTCGAGGAGGCTATGGAGCAGGATCAAAAGATTTATCTTGTCACACAAAGGAATGTGGACAGTGAGGACCCGACTCAGGAAGACCTCTATCAGATGGGTATTGTTGCTGACATAAAGCAGGTTGTCAGATTACAGAATGATGTTGTGAGAATACTTGTAGATGGAATAAGCCGGGCAGCATTGCTTGGCTTTACCGGTAATGAGAAGTACCTTGAGGCAGAAATCTGTTATTGTGATAGTAATGCAGACAGCCTGCCGGATGATCTCAGGGAAGCCATGCTTCTCGGAGTCAGAGAGGCTTTTCACAGATATGCGGCAGTCGTCGGCAAAATCAGTAAGGAGCTTATCAGACAGATAGATCAGTATGAGGATCTTGAAAAGCTCATTGATTATGTAACCAACAATCTGCCGGTGTCATATGAGCTTAAGCAGCAGGTGCTTGAGGCAGAGGATATCAATGACAGATATCAGGTTATAGTATCATTACTTCTCTCCCAGGTGGAGGTTATTTCCATAAAGAATGAGCTTCAGAAAAAAGTAAAGGTTCGTGTGGACAAGCATCAGAAGGAGTATGTGCTTCGTGAACAGCTTGGTGTGATACGTGAGGAGCTGGGCGAGAATGCTGACTCGGAGGCTGATGAATATGAGAAAAAGCTATCTGAGTTAGATGCGCCTGACTACGTAAAGGAAAAGACGAAAAAAGAGATAAAGCGCTTTAGAAATATGAGCAGCAGCTCATCAGAGAGCACAGTTGAGAGAGGCTATATAGAGACTGTACTTGAGCTTCCGTGGAACAGGATGTCTGTGGACAACAAGGATCTTGACCATGCAGCACAGGTGCTCGATGATGATCACTACGGATTAAAGGATGTCAAGGAGAGAATACTTGAGTTTCTGGCAGTCAGAAATCTGACAAGCAAGGGAGAGAGTCCTATAATTTGTCTTGTAGGTCCTCCGGGAACAGGAAAGACAAGCATAGCCCGTTCAATTGCGTCTGCACTGGAGAAGAAATATGTGCGTATTTCTCTTGGTGGCGTGCGCGATGAGGCAGAAATCCGTGGACACAGAAAGACATATATCGGCGCTATGCCGGGCCGTATAGTAAATGGCTTAAGACAGGCCGGCGTTTCAAATCCTCTCATGCTGTTGGATGAGATAGATAAGGTGTCAAGTGACTACAAGGGTGACACATCAGCCGCTCTTCTCGAGGTGCTTGACAGTGAGCAGAACTGCAGATTCAGGGATCATTACATCGAGATGCCTGTAGATTTGTCGGAGGTGCTTTTTATTGCAACGGCAAATGAGGTTTCAGGCATTCCAAAGCCGCTTCTTGACAGGATGGAGCTTATTGAGGTGTCAAGCTACACTGAAAATGAGAAGTTTCACATAGCAAAGGAACACCTAATTGAGAAGCAAAAGAGCAAAAACGGAATTAAAAAGGAACAGCTTACGATAACAGACTCTGCCCTAAAGGATATCATCAGGCTGTACACCAGAGAGGCCGGAGTCAGAAGCCTTGAGAGGACTATCGGCAAGCTGTGCCGCAAGGCTGCCAGGGAAATCTTTAAGGACAGCGAAGCTGCTGTAAAGGTTACAAAGACCAATCTTAAGACATATCTGGGCAATCCGAAGTACAGTCCGGAGAAGAAAAATGATCGCGCAGAGGTTGGAATCGTTAGAGGCCTGGCATGGACCAGCGTGGGCGGAGTCACACTCGAGGTTGAGGTGAATGTGCTACCGGGCAAGGGTGAGCTCGTGCTCACCGGTAAGCTAGGCGACGTGATGAAGGAGTCGGCACAGGCGGCACTTAGCTATGTGCGCTCAATAAGCGAAGGATATGGAATTGATGCAGAGTTTTACACGAAGCATGATATCCATATACATATCCCGGAGGGCGCAGTGCCAAAGGACGGACCATCTGCAGGTATCACTATGGCGACAGCCATGCTCTCAGCCATTACAGACAGACCTGTCAGGGCAGATGTAGCCATGACGGGTGAGATAACACTGCGCGGCAGGGTGCTTCCGATAGGAGGACTCAAGGAAAAGCTGCTTGCAGCCAAAGTAATCGGAATAAAAACAGTGTGTATTCCAAAGGATAATGAAAAGGACCTGGAGGAGATTTCAAAAGAAATAACAGACGGCATGGAAATCGTGCCGGTGGAGAAATTTTCACAGGTGGAGAAGATAGCATTTGTAAAATAAGAATGAGGAAGAGATTATGGTAATTAAAAGTGTTAATTTAGAGACAGTTTGCGGAATTACAAGCACAATCCCTGACAATGAGTATAATGAGGTGGCATTCGCCGGCAAGTCAAATGTAGGCAAGTCGTCACTGATCAACGCACTCATGAACAGAAAGTCACTTGCCAGGATCTCTTCACAGCCCGGCAAGACACAGACCATCAATTTTTATAACGTCAATGACGCCATGTATCTGGTCGATCTGCCGGGCTATGGCTATGCCAATGCCAATATCGAGATAAAAGCTAAATGGGGACAGATGATAGAAAACTATCTTCACACCTCAAAAAAGCTTCAGGCAGTGTTTCTTTTAATAGATATAAGGCATGAGCCATCGGACAATGATATCATGATGTATGACTGGATGGTAAACCAGGGCTTTGCACCGATTATCATTGCAACCAAATCTGATAAATTGAAAAAAAGCCAGATTGCCGCACACATAAAGACTATCAAGGATGTACTTCATGTGAAGCCGGGCACGGTAGTTATACCGTTTTCGTCCATGTCAAAGGAAGGCAGGGACGAAATCTGGAATCTCATAGATTCACTCGTGTTTGACGAGGAGACGCTTCTTGCCATGAAACAGGAGGAAGAAGCAAAGCGCGAGGCAAAATCAGCTGCAAAAAGAGCCGCTGCATCCCAGCCGCACAAAAAGGAGCGCTGGAAGAAGACCGGAAAGCCGGTTGCCAAAAAGACTAAAGAACGCAGAGATAAGGCCAAGAGCAAAAAAAGCGTTAATAATCATAAAAAGAAATAAAGTTATAGAAAGAAAGGCGAATATTTAATATATGAAGAATAAATGCAAATTTGTAGGCATTATGTTTTTGTGTATATTGATAGTGTGTACGCTTGCGGTAATGGCATATGAGCACACAGCAGGTA
>JABLTL010192393.1_pt1 | contig 10706 bp, 18 predicted proteins | sample 7160151 | NCBI WGS metagenome assembly JABLTL01 (sample SAMN14651223, study PRJNA627086) | human gut metagenome | isolation source: feces | host: Homo sapiens
GACCTGACGTCCGCGATAAGTTCCCTTACTCGCAAATTTCCTGTCTGTGTCATATTTATTTCGGTTATGTTTTTCAAGAAAAAATGGCGGCTTCTTATGAGAGTAGAATGTAAACTGGTGAAAAAATATATAGATGATATGAAACATCGGTTTTTACCGCATACAGCCGCCATTGTGCACGTTTCACAACGTCTTGCGGGGAATCGCAGTCACGACCTGCGCGGGAAGGACAACCTTGATTGATTTAGGCGACTTCCCGTCACCGTTTGTATTCCCCATAATTGGACTGCAAGAAGGATTCGAACCTCCAGGCGTTGCTTATTTCATCCGGCGCCATACCATTGCCGGAACTTTTGCAGCCTTCAACACTAAAACTAAAAATAACGATTATGAATATAGCATCACTGCTGATTCATGGCCGGAGGGGGAGGAATCGAACCTCCCTGTGACCCCGGGCTTCTCTGACGCGAGGCCTTTGATGCTTTATCAGAGAATCCTGTGCGGCACGCCATATCCGCATCTTCCTCCGCTCGTCCCCGAAGATCTATCCAGATGCACTCCGGGGATTTCGCCGCGATTGCCTGCTCGCGGCACACAAACAAATATAGTATGAAAAAACACGGCAGACGGCCTTGCCCTCACGGGTTTGTCCGTCCCGTCGTCCGTTTCTCTATCAAAGGAAGACCCGTCATCAGACAGAAACAAAAAATCATGAACCTTGAAGCGTCACAATGCCTTTCATCCATGAGGAGGACGGCTATTCCAATGATGATTATAAGCCATCCCAAAAATCTTTTCCCTTTCATCTTGCGTCAATTATGAAGTCTTCTAAAATCAGTTTCGCAGTGTCGTTGTCGATGTCCGTGACCCTGTAAACGAGGTGCAATCTTGCGCGGTCGTTCACTATGCTGTCGTATTCCACCGACGATCCTTTCGTGATTGCACGCGAGGATACCGGCTGCATAGGACAGATGTTCCCCACGACAAGCTCAGGAATCCTGAGCAGCCTGTCCATCGCGGGTGAAGGGTGGATTTCGAAAAAGACCTGTGCCATGATTATTTTTCGTATTTGTTTGGAACGTAGGCGGGGCGCATTGCCCATGCTATCACCGTCCCAACCTTTTCTATGTTGAATGTCCCGTCTTCGGAACGCCTGCTGAACGTCACTTTGATTCTGTCGGAATCAGGAAGCCTGTATGCGACCAGAACGGACTTCCCGATTCTTGGGAGCCGTTTCTCTATCGGAATCCATTTGACCACCCACTGAGGAGTGTCTGCAAGTTCAATATTTGTATAATAAAATTTTGTGCATCTATAGGCGACAAACGCCGCTATCAGTGCGCATATGGCGCATAAAATTATTGCTATGGTAATCATTCTGCTGTTTTTTTGTTGATTGTCTCTTTCATCTTTTCTTCTCCCAACTTGGTATTGAGAAGTAGTTTTGCGCATCTTCTGCCCTCATTCGTCTCGAACTTGGAGAAGTAACTGTCAGTAAATGCCTCCGGCGGCAGGTATCGCGCCGATTCAAGGAGGATTGCATCCTTCTGCGTCATGGTCTCGCCCGGCTTCTGCTTCGGTGCCTTGAAGAAGTTCCCGACCAGTTGCTGCTTGTGGAGGTTTACCCTTATCACCGTATCTTCAGACCTCATGTTCATGTATGAGGCGATGGAGCGGCACGATTCCATGTCCCTGATGCTCTCAAATACGAAGACGTTCGGTCCGTCGTCAAGTGATTCAAGGAGTTTTGTCCATTGTCTTTTCTTTAGGTACTTGTTGTTCATCTGCTTTCTTGTTATTGGTTCTACCTTTCGGGTGAATCCGTCCCCGGATTCCCGATGTCTTCCATGTCGTCTTCAGGCGCCTCGATGTATTCGTATTTGACGAACTGGACTATTCCGGAAATGAGTTTGGCCTTCTGCCTCGACTGTTTCTCCATTTCCTTGATTTTGCCGTAGAACGCCGACAGGCTGTCAGCTGAGACGGTCGTGAAATACGAACTTGCGATTACCTTGCTTTTCATGGTACTATTCTTTTCATTTAAATGCTTCTCTCTGCGTTTTGCGAGGGGTTGAGACCTCAGCATGACGGGTTTGTCACGCTCCAGCATTAAAGCAATTTTTTGCTTTAGAAATGCGCCTTATTCAAAACGATAATATGAATAAGGTGGTCATTTCCCCCGATACATCACTATACTATGACGCCGGTTGCCTCGGTTTTCTCTGCATCCGCAGGTGTGCCCGTTCAGGTTGTCATGTAGGCGGCTGTCCCACGCGGGCTGAAACTTCGCCCGCACTTGGTTTTTTACCCTCCTTGTACTGGAGCGGGATAAAACATCAAAAGTTTTTAACATTTGATTATGAATTAATCAAATAGATTTCATATCTTTGCCATTGAGTTAAAGCGAAAGCAAAGAGCCATTTGGTTGGCAGGAATCCTTTATATCTTTCCGTTCTTGTTTTATCTGAATGCAAAGATACAAGAGGATTTTGTAAATCACAAATGTTTTTTGTGAAATTTTATATATTTTTGTGGCTTTTCGCGTAAGTGGCTGATTATGAAAGGGATAATTTTAAAAAATTTTTTAGCGGGAAAAGGCTATAATGTGTCAGAAGTAGCAAGGCTACTAGGCTTGTCTCAGCAAACTCTATCCGCCGCGTTGGGTTCTGAAGATGTAAAATCGAGCCTTGTTGAGCGTATATCTTCAGTTGTTGGGGTCCCTCTATCTGAACTATATGGCGAAAAGTCCTCGATTTCGGCCACAATGCACGGCGGCAGCGGCAATAGGATGATGACAGGAACGGGCAACGTCATGAGCAGCGGCAGTGCTGAACTGATTGCTGCCCTGAAGGAGCAGATTGAAACGCTCAAGGCCATAATCGAAAAGAAGAACGACGACCTGAAGGATGCAAACGAGAAAATCAACAAGCTCATAGACCTGCTCCAGAAGTTACGGCCATGAACGAGTAGAGAACAAAAAAAACTAACATACTATGGATGATGATAGTGACGCCCTACAGAAAAGTACGGTAAGGGAAATTATCAAAGAAATTTTTGAAACGGAAATCAAACCTATCCTCCTGAAGATTTACCAAGACGACAGGGAGATGCTCAAGGAATCCGACAAGCGGATAAGCAGGACAAACGAAATCATTGACAAGTTGGCGGACGCCTGCAAGTCGGTGGAGAATGCCTACACATCACATGTGAGTTCGCTCCAGTCGTCGCGCGACACCTCACAGAAGGCTAACACGGAACTGATAAAGACCTGCGAGAGGCTTTCGAAGCGCCTGGAAAGGACTGATGATGCCAACCGCAAGCGCATTATGGAACTGAACGGCAGGATTGCCGCCCTACTGGACGAACGCAAGGAGGCTAAGGCCCAATATGACGAACTGCAGAAGTCGTATCTCAGGATAGCGGAGGCGGGAAGCGTCAAGCAGTCGGGGAATACAATGGAAATGAATGTTAATTCCAAATAGTTTATGGTAAGAAAAATGATATGCGCCGCGGCTTGTATGCTCATGTGGCTTTCAATGGATGCTCAGAATTACACGATTAAGAACGATGTGATTATTTTTTCGGATTCAGTCTCGGTCTTGAATCCCTCTTATAACGCAATAAAAGATTTCTTCATTCATGAAAATATGTATCGCAATGTAACCCTAATTCATGACAGCGAAAACCATATTGCGGGCGTTACGACATATTATTATCTCCCTTTTTATGAGTATGCTCAATATTCCCGTGTGGTTATAGATGTGGCGATAACAGATAGACAGTATATTATAAAGATAATGGCCGCCAAGCGCTATTGTCAACAAAATACACATAGCGCGGACGGGTATATTTCATTTCTCAACATGTCAGATGTAGAGCCGTCGGGTAAGAAAAGTCCAGACGACGCATCCGTAGTGGGACACAAAGTATTTGAGGCTTTCGGAAAACTCAGCGCTGAAATTATAGGTCATTTCAAGCAAAACATCCTGAACTAATTATGGCGAAGCCGAGCAAGCTGCGCCCGCAGGACGCGCAGATAATGAAAACTATTGTCGATGTGGGGTGCGGCGGGAGTGTCAAACTGGCTTCCCTCCTGATTGGAACATACAGTTCTTCCATTTCGTTCATACTTTCGGGGAAATATGCGATCGCGCCGCACCTCGGTAAGATACGCAAGGCGTTTCCGCTGATAGACGAGAAGTTCCTTGAGACCGGAGAAGGCAATCCCGGCTATCTGACCGCAGTGCAGACGAAGGAGGCGCTCGATGCCGTAATAAGGGAGAAGGACGAGCAGATTGCACGGCTCACCCTTGAAATGGAGACTCAGAGGAAGGTCATAGAGATGCTCCTGCCGAAGAGCACGAAATAGTGGCTACCCTAATGGTCGGTTTCTATTTTTGTACGTGTCCACTTCTCATCATTGTAGTATGAAATCGACTGAATATCTTTAACCAAAAACAATCTGATAAAGTTTATATAAAGCAAAATATGTTTAATATCAAAAGTATGAAAAAGTCAATCTACAAAGTTGTGTTTCTGTGCACAATTCTGTCCCTACAGTCTTGTATCGGATGCAGCGATCAAAGTAGTTATAACTACGATGAAGAATATTGGAACTCTACTAGACGAGAACAGGCATTAAAAGACGCAGGCTTAAAAGATGCGGCAAAAATAGAAAGAAATTCCAGATTAGACTATTTGAAGGGCGGGGGATATACTTCTCCAGACGGAGGAAGACAAATACACTTTAAGGGTTCTAAAGAACAACAAGAACAACTAAAAAAAATGGATGAATTAGGTTGGTAAATTATAGACACATAGAAGAAAATGGCATCGTTAGCAGCACTCGATGCAGTGGCCGTAAGATAAGAATTACTTGTTTGGAATGTGGGCATAAAAAATGGGAACCATAGTAGTTCCCATTTTTTATGTATCTATGTATATGATTACCTTTGGTTGAAGAAAGGGTTTGACGCAAGGATGCTCGCGTTTTGTTCTTTAGTCACCCGGATGTACTTCATGAAGTTCGTTTCCGTCGTATGCCCCGTAATCAACATGCATTGTCTCAGGGGCACTCCAGACATGTAGAGCAGCGTGGCCCCCGTCCTTCTTGCCGTGTGGCTCGACACAAGATCGCATTTCCGCTTCTTCTCTGTGATATGACGTGCACCGCAACTTTTAGTTACTAGGACGGTCTCAGTGATTCCGGCCTTCCGGCAGACCTCCTTGATTCCCTTGTTGTACTTCTGCTGGCTGATTTCAGGCGCATGGCCACCGTTCCTTTCCAGAACCTGAATAACCCTAGGGGCTGCAGGGATTACCACGTCCCCGGAGGTCTTCTTCTGGACAAAACGTATCATCCCGTCCCTGATGTCATCCTTTGCGAGCCTTGAATAGTCAGAAAACCTTGACGCCGTATATACCCCGAGGATGAAGAGGTCTCTGGCCTTCCTCTCCATGCTCAGCGTCAGTTCCAAATCCCATATCGCGTCCACCTCCTCCTGCGTGAGATACACGGTGTCCGCCGGTTCCTGGACCTTCTTGAAGTTCATGTACTCCGTATTCGTGTGGTATTTCAGTTTGAAACCCTCTGACATGACGGTCTTGAGCCTCGCGGTGATTGTCGCCTTGTAGTTCACGGAATATCCCGCCTCGTCCATCTTCTGGTTGAGCCGGAAGAACCACGCGCTGTCGATGTCGTCCCAGTTGTCCTGCCGCCCCATTATCTCGCCGATTCTACGCCTCACGTTCTCGTTGTATCTCATTGTGGAGCGGGGACGTGCCGCCCACTCGTCGAAATACTGCCAGAAAGAGACCCGCTCAGGCGCTTTCTCGGCGATAGGGGTATATTCCTTCGAGTTCGACGACAAAACGTCGTCTATGGCCCTGAGAATATCGTTCTCGGTGCTGTACTCGTTCAGGCGTTCCTCCAATCCGAGGAGAATTGCCTTAAGCTTCTTCGCATCCTGCGGATCCGTTGGCCACTGCCTGCCTCTCTTGGGACGTTTCCACCTTGACGTGAGGACGGAGATACCGGTGTACTTTCTGTAAACCTTGCCATGGTGCGTCACGACAAGCCGCACGGCAGACTTCTCTGAGTTGTAGTCCTTGAGGTTAAAATTTATATTCATAATGTCATTAATAGTTCAATGTATCCGAAGGTAGCCAAAAAGCGCAAGAGGGGCAAGAAAAGGGGCAAGAAATTGCTAAAAATGTTTGATTTTACCGCTAATTGGGTGAAAATGTTTTGACTTCTGACCTCTTGTAATGTGCTGATATATAATAGTAAAAGGCTGATTTATACGGCACTATGCACATGTTAGGTTCGTGTACCTAAGGGAGCACTGAAAACGCCTTTGTAGGCACATATAAGCCACATGGGGGCAAGAAAAGGGGCAAGGTTTTTAATGAAACCTTGCTTTTTTCTTTTATAGTCGTTACTCCGTCTCTTGCGATTCATATCTCAAAAACGCCTTTACCTGTTTATTTCTTGGGTAATATTTTCGCCATTTCTCTTGCTTTCTTGAAACTCTATGCCTATATTTGCCATAGTTCCAAGGGAGAGCGGCCTTGCCGCTAATTGTACCGTCTGGAATTGCAGTTCCCTTAGAATTTCAATCGTACCGTTATGGAATGATACAAGCCCGACAGCAATGCCGGGCTTTTTCATGCCCCTGCCTTTCATGCGAAATACGCCATGGCCCTTTCAGAGAGCCTTACGGACTTGCTCACGATGTATCTTTCAGTCATCTGCGTTGATGAATGCCCCATCATGCCCGCGAGCTGGATGAGCGGCACGCCAGCATTGGCAAGGTTCGTCGCAAAAGAAATCCTTGCCGTGTGGCTCGACACGAACTGCCACTTTGGGCCTTCGGACATCTTCCCTCCGTGTCTGGTCTTGACCTTGGTCTCGATTCCGGCTTTCCGGCAGATGTCGCGTATAGTGTTATTGTATGTCACCAGTGACATTTCGCGGTCGTTCTCCCTTACGTAGGATATGAGGTCCAGAACTTTCTTCGGACATGGTACTGTAGCCTCCGTCCCTGTCTTCTTGGACACGTAAGTAAGCATTCCGCGCGACACGTTGGTCTCGCTCACCTCCATCGCGTCGGAGATTCGCATCCCCGAGTACGCGCCTATCAGGAAACGCGCCCTCACGAGCTTCTCCAGTTCCGACAGCCCCTCGCACTCCTCGACCTTCCTGAGGTCGTCTTTCGTCAGCCATGTCTTTACAGGCTTGTCCGCCTTGTTCTTGAGTATGTTCCTGTAGTCCATACATACCCCCCTCTCCTCGTCATGCCTTGCGAGGAAACCCTTGATTACGGCCATGTATGTCTTTGCCGAGGACGGGGCGCAGGTGCTCCTCAGTTCGTCGCGCAGCCTGTAGATGCCCTCCTTGGAGCCGAAACCCTGCCAGTCCGTTATCCCTGCTATCCCTAGATGAAGCAACAGTGATTTCGCGTGGTCACCCGTCTCGCTGATTATGGCCTCCCTCAGGCTCGGGGCTATGGTCTCAACGTCTATGATTTTCCCATGGTAGCGCTTCTTCCTTGACCGCTCTTTGAATGCCACGAGCTTTGCTAGTTCAGGCTCTATTTGCCTGTCCACGTCGCCCCTTGTCTGCCCCCGTTCATCCGCCCAATACCATTCGCTGACAATGCCCTTCTCCTTCTGCCTTATCTGGAGGGCCAGGGTGGTTTCTGTATTCTCGTCGCACTGGGCCATGAGACCCATGTATGTCCTTACCGCCTCGGCGCCTGAAATGTCCTTTTCTGTAATGTTTTTGAAGTCCATTCCCTCGTAAGGCCTCAGGTATATGCGGTAATACTCCCCGTCGTCCTTCTCTATGTCCGCAAGTGGCATGGGATGCCTTTTTATTGTCTGCCACGGCCGTATCCCTTTGGCTTTGTTGTTCTCGTTCTCCCGAAGTCTGGCGAGCATCCGCCGCGTTATCCTGTCGGCGGTCGTCCCGTCCATCCTTTCCTCCTCTGTAAGGCCGTCATCCTCGTCCTCTGCCGCCTTTCTGGTGTCCTTCTCCTGCATGTCGCCGTTTTCCTCTGAGAAGTCCCCGTTCTCCTCGTCCGGCAGTTCGGCCGCTTCTGGGGTCTCCGTCGTGTCCTCGGGTATCTCTATCGGGGCAGGCGCGTTCTTTTGAATCTCCTCAAGAAGTTTCAGGTTCTTCTCCATTCTGGCGATGTCGTCCCTGTTGTCCTTCAGGCCCGCGCCCATATCGTCCTGGAGCCGGTCCCGCTCCTCCGCGAAACCATCCCTAACCTCGTCCATCACTTCGCGTGAAATGCCGTTCTCGTAACTTCCTATTATGTTCGTGGCGTAATTGGGGTTACTCGTTAGCAGGAACTCGCTCCCGTCCTTTGACTTGGAATATAGGCACGGCAATGTGCCGACCTTCGTAAAGGACATTTTCTTAATGCCGTAATACTTTGTCATGCGCATGTACGCCTGCAGGTATTCGCAGTTGAAATACAGTTCCGTACCGCCGTTATGGATGACGATATATGCGAGGCCGTGCGACTTCTTGTAGAGGTCGAAGAAGCCCAAAATCTGTTTCATTCTCTCGTAGTCTATGGCTATTGTCCCGCAGACGTTCTCCTTTGCCGGTTTCAGGATCTCAAGGACATCCGGATAGCTCGTGCCTTTGTTCTCTCCTGTCCTGCCGAGCACCTGACCTTCGAACTGCACCGGATAGGTGCTTTTGCATCTGCCGAGCAGACATCCGTTTGTTCCCGTTATGTATCCGTCCTTGTGCTGGAAACCTACATAACGGTTGGTGGTCCTTTTCCCTGTTTTCTGGAACTTGTTCAGAAGGGCGATGATTTTCTTCTCGTTCATGGTTGTAAGTTTTTGTTTCGTGGCCGGAGTCCCATTCGATGAAACGGCGTCGCGCCAGCATCCGGCCTGAGTTATGCAAAATTAAGTTATCCGAATATCATTTTGAGTATCAAGAAGGTGAATATACCCGTAAATATAGCATTAACTAATTTTAGCGGTGTGAGTTTCCACGGGTCGTCCTCCTCGTCCTCTCGCGCTCCCTTCAACTCGTTCACCTCCTCTACCCGTTCAGCCTCCCGTACCCTCTTTCTTGACTCCAATATGGCCCGGTGGAGTTCCCCGGTCTCTATCTCCAGTTCCACCCCCTCGTCGCTGTCCCTCTCCTCCTCCGTCATGCTCTCCAGATAAATCTGGTTTAGTTTTCTCCTTGCGTCCATTTGAGACACAGACCCGGGAGCCGAGTTCTTTATCCTCGCTTTGAGCTGAAGGACCTTTTTATCGTCCTTAAGGGCCTCCTGTATCTCTATTAGCCTTCTGTACTCTTTGGTACCTGTTTCATTTAAAACGCGCTCGGCACGCTCTACTCTTTCATTCATTTCCATATCTGTAAAATTTATAAATTAGAACCCCCGGCGGTGTCGCTCCGCTTGCCGTTTCCTCGCGGGGGTTGTGCTGTTTTATTCGTTCTCCCAGTATGTCCACTTCTTGATTTTTGAAAGCCCGTAGCGCTTCAGGTACGCATGTAGGCGTTTTTCAAATTTTGCCCTTTGCATCTTGCAGGCCTCCAGGAGCCTGGCGCGGTCGGTGTCGTTCATCATTACAGGGTCGCCGTAGTGCGGCAGGCTATCTGTCCAACTGCGATTTAGCGCCATGTTTGTGGCATTATATATAAATAGAACGCCGTCACCTTCAAGCGCTTCAATCTCGTTGTCGAACCCGCGCAAATTCTCATGCAAAAAATAGTCCTCCCCGGCGTTTGCTTCCGCGTCCATGGCTTCCTTGAGCGTGCCGCCTATTCCATAGCCGAAACAAAAATGCGTTTCAATCCGCGGTTTTATAAATTCGACCAGTCCACCGTCTGACAGCCTGCAAAAGAAATCGCCTTCAAAATGGACAATCCCTTCGGCTTTCGCCTGCTCAGGCGTTACGTACCATTCTGGCAAATCGTTCGCCTTCTTGGGGGCTTCAGTCGTTCGGGTATCTGCAGGCATTACGGCGGCCCCTGAAATAAGCGCCTCTAATTCCGGGAGCCTGTCAGCCTTGAAAATCCATCCCGGGCCGCATGTCAATTTCGCGTTAAATCTGCCGCCCATGCTTTTTAATTTGTCCTTTGCGGCTCTGGTGTTGCCTGTTACGGCGATCGCTTTGTCCGAGTACCTGATAACTTGTAACATAACTAAATAAATTTTGATTGATAGAGCCGCCTCCGGTGTCGCTCCGGATATGCCCACACGGGCGGCGGCTGTCGTTTACATGTCGAAAGGGTCGCAGGTTTCGCACCACTTTAAAAAATCCTCCCATTCTTCTTTATGATTGCCTGGACCGGCATCCAGTTCCGGATCATCGCTGTCAAATAACCAGTGAAAAAAATTAGGATCGTTTCCAGAATCGTTCTTTATCCACTCCGTAAAACTCGCATTTTCTCCCTCACCTACGCAAACCCTATAATTTTCTGCTAGGATTGAAACTTTGTAATCTCTTATTCCTGTTGTCATATCATTAAAATTGATGAAGCAGAGTTTGATTTAACTGGAATTGAGCCAGGTGTACAGGAGTATGTAGCACCGCTGTTAGCTGGCACAGTTGTACGTGAGATGATTGATTCTCTTGCACATGAAAGAGGACATGCTCTTTCAGTCCGCAGATATATGTGGCAGATGGAGTATTAATAAGTAAGGTCTCCTGCTTTTACTGCA
>JABLTL010188133.1_pt1 | contig 10705 bp, 5 predicted proteins | sample 7160151 | NCBI WGS metagenome assembly JABLTL01 (sample SAMN14651223, study PRJNA627086) | human gut metagenome | isolation source: feces | host: Homo sapiens
AAGATGGTGTGGCAAATGAATTCATTTGCCACACCATCTTTTTAAGAGTTAGATTATACCTGATTCTATTCGGATTGTTCTATATTATCAATGTAATCCAAAAGCCGCATCATAACAGAAGCAAGCTGAGCGCGTGTTAAATTTCCTTTTGGCTCAATAAGCCCGTTGTCATGACCTTTTATAAGACCCATTTCATAACATATTGCCATATTTAGTTTTGCATAATCGGAAATATGTTTATAATCACTGTGCCTTTTAATTTCATCGGAGTCGCCGGGCAATGCAATATCCTTATAGTTAAGATAACGCACTATCATTGCCGAAAGCTGCTCACGTGTAACAAAATTATCCGGAGCAAATTCAGTTTTGCCGATACCTTTTACAATACCGTTTTTTGAACCCCAGGAAACATAATCCGCATAGTATTTATCTGCCGTAACATCGGTAAATGCCGATACTGTGCCTTCTATGCTGTCTTTTGAAAATCTTCCGAGAACCGTAATCGCCATTGCTCTTGTGACCGATCCATCGGGGTCAAAAAGTGTATCCGAAATACCGGTAAATAATCCCGCTTTTACACAACCGTAAATATCGTTTTTTGCCCAATGTCCGTCAATATCAGTGAAATTTTTATCCGAATAAGGTTTTGATGTATCCGGCAAGGTTATGTCGGGCTTTTTTATAGTGCCGCCTGTGCCCGAACCTCCGCCGGAGGATGAGCCACCTCCCGGCGAACCGCTTGAACGAGTTATGGTTACGGTGAACGGTTTTGACGAAGTGTCACCGTTTGTTTTGTTGTGTTCATCAACTGTCACAATTTTTGAGTCAACCAACGAAACGGTTCTTTTGGCACTTCCGTTGTATGAATAGTTCAGCGTTGCTATTTTTTGCTTTCCGGCACTGTATTTATTTGTGTTTGAAAAAAAGCCGAAGTAAAGACAGCCGTCTTTTACAGTCTGTACCTTGGACTCGTTCTTTAATTCATCTGCCAATGTAAGGGATGAAAATTCCACATCGCTTTGTGAAGGTTTTATACCGAATTCCGCTCCTGCAAATGCAGTATCGCTTTCCAAATAAATATCAAAAGAAATGACCTTATCATTTTTACCGAGAGTAATACTTGTATTTGACGGAGTTATTTGTGCCGCATATGCAGAAAAAGAAGAAAAGCAAAAACAAAGAGCCGCACTCGCTGTCAGCAGTTTTTTTGTTAATCTGTTCATAATATCCTCCTTGCTGTGCAGGGCTGTATCCAATATACAGCCCTGCAAAATATGTAAATTATTTTGTATAGTTCAGCCAAATTGCCATATAATCCTCTATGTCAATTTTTTGGTCGCCGTTAAAGTCGCATTTTGATGCGTCATTCCAGTTTGTACTGTTTTTATCGGCACGATAATAAAGCTGTGCTTCGGTAATGTCTAAAAGGTCAACCTTTCCGTCGCCGTTTACATCATAAGTGAGCGCATCGGTAAATGTTGCCTCAGCCGGGTTGATTCCGTTTACAGTACCGTACATTACGTTTTTGCCCGAATCCCAACCCGATACCTTTAAATCAGTGATTTTCAGCGTTGCGTTTTCCGCATTCACCGTTATTTTTGCAATTTCAGCCGATTTGTCGGATGAAAACAGATTTGCATCAGCATTTAAAAATCCCAGTATTGCCATACCTGTATATTTACCGCCGTTTACTTCGCCGCTAATATCACCGATAATGGTAAACCCATTATCACCGATGATTTTAACGTCAGCGGTTGAGGTTTCAAATGTCAGCTGTACATTTGCAATTCTTGAAGCATCCGAAAGTGAAAGTGCAAAATACGATTTTCCCTTTTCGGCTGCAACCTTTTCAGCTGCCAACGCTGCTTTGGTTTCTATATTTTCTTTTTCGGGTTTGGTTGAGTCGGACTCCGTAACGGTTATCGTGCAATATGCGCTGATTCCGTTTGCCGCTGTTGCTGTGATTTTTGCACTTCCTGCCGAAATCGCATTTACAACTCCTTTTTTGTCAACCGTTGCAACGGTTATGTCAGAGCTTTCCCAAGTGACGGATTTATCTGTCGCCGTTTGAGGCAATACCGTTGCGGACAGCTGAAGCTTGTCACCTTTTTTCAGAGATGCGGAGGTTTTATTAAGCGTCACTTTTGTCACTTCATCATTATTTCCATCAGATATAGATGAATCGATGACCGCAAAATATCCCAAGCTTTCTGTCTGTGTGGTAAATGTTTTGCTTACTATTGACGATGAAATTTCCGAAGCTTCGCCGTCGGCGTAAAAATACAGTTTTGCATTCTTTGAATAACCATCGGGCAATCCAATACTTACAGTATAGTCATTTGCGTTGCTGTCCGGAGTGACCGAAATTTTGTATACGTTTAGTGCTCCGTCGGATGATTTTGCCTTGAAGGCGTTATATTCATCACCCGAATAAATTCCTTCCGTCGTAAGCTGTGAGTTAATCAGGAATTCACCCTCAACTTTGATTTTTTTATCAAGATTAATTAAATAAAAACTTCCCGGATTTATGGAATCAAGGTTTGACACATCGGGGAGGATCTCGTATTTATATCCCCAGTCTTCCACATTATTTACCGCCCAGCGTTCACCGCTCGAGCCTTTTTCAACATAAACCACCAATGATTTCGGGCTGTCGGGAAACATATTGTAAGCCCCTACGGTATCATCGCCCGGAAAGCCCGTAACACTTGACGGAATAACGACTCTTTGAAGATTTGTGCAGCCCTCAAATGCCGCAAGCGTTATATTCACGATTCCGTCGGGAAGAACCAGATTTGTAAGCGATTTACAGTCTGCAAAAGCATACATTTCAATGTTTGTTGCCGATTCGGGGAAACCTATTGAAGAAAGACTTGTGCATCCCTTAAACAAGCTGTGAGAAATACTTGTCATACCTTTCGGAAGTTTTACGTGTGTAAGCTTGGTGCAATCTTCAAACGCGCCGGAATCAAGCTTTTGGACGGTATCGGGAATGGTAACATCGGTCAGTCCTGTTTTTTCAAAAGCGTTGCCTCCTATGATTTTTACCGTCTCGGGTATGCCGATATCGGTCAGCCTTTCCGCACAGCTAAATGCGCTTGCCCAAATTCTGTCTACCGTTCTGCCGTTTACTTGCCTCGGTATTGTGTACCCGCCCTCTCTGCCGCTTGGATAGGCTGTCAGAGTCAGGTTGGGATCATCATACTGCGGAACGCCCTCGTCAACCCACGGGCCGAACATAACGCCGTGTTCATCGGTAACATAGTATGGATTTTGGGGGTGAACCGTTATTTTTTTCATACTTGTGCAGCCTTTGAATATATTTGCGGTTACATAGGTTGCCACCGCTGGAATTTCGCATTCGGTCAGTTTGGGGCAATTTGCAAAGGCACTCAGACGGATAATCATATCCGCTCCGTCGGTCGGGTCTTCAAAAATTATTCGTTCAAGAGCCGTACAGCCGTCAAATGCGTGATAGCCGATAACCTGAACACTGCCGGGGATTGTTACGCTTGTAACATTATCGTTGTTTAAAAACGCTTCGCCCGCAATCACGGTAACGGTATTCGGAATTTTAATGTCTCCGCCGTTTCCATAGTATCCGAGAAGCTCGCCGTCTTTTATATTTGCGCCGATTAATCCGTCATTCCCTGCGGATACGCTGACGGTGAATCCCGTCAGCATAGCCGCAATAAGCATCAGCGCAGATAACTTTTTTAAAATTTTATTTTTCATATCTGCTCCTTATTAAAAATCGCTTAAGTTGTTGAATATATCTATATAGTCCTGAATGTCAACCTTGTTATCGCCGTTGACGTCCATAGCCTTCGCTTTTTCTTCCCAATTTGCATCTGTTGATTTCGCCTGATAATATCTTTGTGCCTCGGTAATATCAATAATATCAACTTTGTTATCGCCGTTTACATCATAACTCGGAATAAATACGCTTGCCGAAGAGGTGCCGATTGTAACCGTTCCGTCCATTGCCGATTCATCTTCGCTGACAACACCGGCTGCCAATGCACTCAATATCTCCGCTGTTATATTTCCCTTTGCACTGTCTTTTAACGGAACGGAAATTTGCGCAAGCTTTGTTTTCGCGGTTGAAGTAAAGCCTGTAACATTGCCTGTAATGCCCATATATGCTTTTAATACAAGCTTGCCGTTTTCCTCTTTCCATGTCGATGTTCCGCTGGTAAATTTATCGTTTGCTATTATTTCGCCTTTGTCAACTTTAGATAAATCAAACGACACTTTCAAAATAACTGTACTCACGTTTTCCGCACTATCAAGATAAATGTTGTAAACAGCTTTTCCGCCTGTTATTTTATCTTCCTCGATTGAAACGGCAGCTGAAACTGTCTTAACTTCCGGTTCCGCACCTGCAACGGTAATTGTTGTGTTTTCGGGTGTGTAATACTTTGTGTATGATGATGTTGATTCAAAAGCCTTGGCAACATTTTCATTTTTTACAATTATTCTGCTGCCCGAATTCATTTCCGTGCATACCGAAGAACCGAGCTTCGGTGCGGTTTCGTGTTCAAGGATAATCTCTTCAATTGCTTTCATGCCGTTAAATGTATATCCACCCAGGCTTGTTACGGTTGCCGGAACAGTAACCTTTTTAAGGGTAGGGTTATTTCTGAAAACATGCATTGCTGTCGATGTTACCACTTTGCCGTTAATTTCTGCGGGAATGGTAAATTCGGTCTCGGTTTTGCCGCCGGGATATACTACCATCACGGCAGTGTCTCCGCTTACATTATAAAGAATGTTATCTGACACCGCAAAATTTTGAGCGCCTTCCTTTAATGTGATCGATGTAAGTGCGTCACAGCCGTATAAGAAATTATATCTTGTGGAGCTGAATCTTGCCGGAAGTTTAATTGCTGTAAGAGATGTACAATTCGCAAAAGCGCCGGCGTTGATTGTCAGTGATGAAGCGGTATCCTCCGCAAAATCAACTGTATCAAGAGCTGTGCAGCCTAAAAATGCCGATGTTGAAATCATGTTTACTGATCCCGGAATTACTGCCTTTTTAAGAGCTGTGCAACCCGAAAACGCTTCTGTACCGATATCGGTGTATCCCTCTGGAATGGTAACTCCCGTTATCATATCGTTGTCTTTAAAAGCGTCGCCAACCTCGGTGATTGTATATTTAGTACCGGCAAATTCAGCTTCGGTCGGCAAAATAATATCTCCTCCTTTTCCGTTATAAGATTTAACCTTAGTTGTATAACTTCCGTAGGAAAGCGAGCGGTCAATTGTGAAATCTCCGACCTCAACTGTTGCCGCATTTACACCGACAGCGCTTATTCCCATAAGCATAACTGCCGAACACATTGTTATTATTGCTTTTTTGAATACATTTTTCATAGTCTGATCTCCATTCTAATTATTTATTGTTGTTTTGTCTGCAAGCGGTCGCATCGAATCGATTCCGTCCCAAATCATAACAGATACCGTTTCGGCTTGCCCGAAATCAATTCCGGTCGGTGATATTTCATTTTCACCTTGCTTCAAGCCGATATTTTCCTTATATGCGTTTACAAGCCCGCCCTGACTGTCGTATAATGCATATATAACATCTGCATTGCGATTATTTGACGAAAGAATATTTACCTTGTTTTTGTCATAGCTCAAAACGCTGCATTCCCTTATCGCATAGCTGATCGGTTGCTCGGGGACGGTTACGTTTCCCTTGAGCGCATTGCTGTCTGTTTGAATAACACCGGCGCATATTGCGCTCGATACCGTAGCCGTCACATTTCCGACCGCTGAAATATCAATCGGGATTGAAATATGTGCTACTTTGATTTTACTGTCCGATGAGAACCCGGTTTTCTGTCCCGTTCTGCCCATATATGCTTTGAGTGAAGCATGATTGTCATTGCTCCATTCGCTGTGCGATATATCAAAGCAAGCATTGTCGGCAAGACTCATTGTCCCTTTTTCCGCTGTTGAAAAATCCATTGTAAGCATAAGCGTACTCAGTGAGCTTGAATGCTCGATATACACATCGTAATCAATTCCGGCAGCTGTTCGCTTTGGCTCAAGAATAATTTCGGTATACGGATTCCGATTTGCTTCGGCGTACACTTGAAAAGCCGTAATATGTGAGGATAAAACCATGGCAACTGCAAGCAAGCCTGTTATTTTTTCTTTTAGCTTCATATTGTCACCTCTTTCATAGTTAGCCTTGACTAACTACGTATTAAAAAATAATAATAACTAAAATAACACATCCTTTCATTGAGTTAGATTAAACTAACCACAGTTCTTTAAAAAAGAGCCGTTCAAGACTCCGATGTTTGGTCGTCACACCATAATTAACAAAACAGAGTATATCATACTATATATGTCTTGTCAATACTATAAAAAATTTTTGTAGATACTTTACAAATGAATTTATTTATGTTATACTCTACATTGTTAGTCGTCACTAACTGTAAATAACGCCAACTTATTTACGAAAGGATTTGCAAAGTAAAAGATGAATAACAAATTTTTGAAACGCATTGCATCTGCTTTTGTTTCCGCTTTCCTTCTTGTTTCGAGTTCAGCGGTATTTGCGGATGCAAATGATATTTTTGCGATGCCGTCAAATGACATTAATAAAAGCGGAGAAAATGAAAATATCCGCATTATTGTTGAGCTTGAAGACGCACCGCTTCTTTCATACGGCGAAAAAATCAGCACATACTCAAATGTTCCCGATTTTCTCGCATCAAACGAAGCCAAAAGGATTGAGCAAAAGCTTGAGCAAAACCGCAAAGCCGTAAAAAAAGCGTTTGTGCAGAGCGGTATGGATTTCACAGTAAAGCGTGAATATTCGGCGGTAATGAACGGCCTGGCGGTCGAAGCTGATATTGCCGACATGAAGGCAATCAAAGAAACCGACGGTGTAAAAGACGCTTTTGTTGCGGAATTTTATAATCTTCCCGAACCTGTAAATACCTATTCAAATGGCGGAATTACAGCAATCGGCGGCGATATTGTCGGCGAAGAACTTGGTCTTACCGGTAAAAGCAGCGCTGTTGCAATTCTTGATACGGGCCTCGACTTATCCCATCCTGCTTTTTCATCGGTAAACAGTCCGAAATATTCTAAGGATGATATTGAAAATGTTATCAAAAACAATAAAATGACCATAGGTAAACTGAACGTTTCAAAAGTCTATATAAATGACAAAATTCCGTATGCGTATGATTATGCCGATGTTGATACAAATGTTTCAGGCGGCGATTCTCACGGCACTCATGTTGCCGGAATTGTGGGTGCAAACGGAGGCGGAATTGTTGAGGGAGTCGCACCTGATGCACAGCTTTTAATTATGAAGGTTTTCGGCGATTCTTCAGGCGGTGCGTATGATGATGACATTTTGGCAGCACTGGACGATTCAGTGAAATTCGGCGTGGATTCCATAAATATGAGCCTTGGCTCAACGGCAGGCTTTTCCGAAAGCGCCTATAAATCCATGCGTGAGGTCTATAACCGCGTTCGGGATTCGGGCATTGCTCTTTATTGTGCTGCCGGCAATGAGTACAGTTCATCTTATCGGAACACTGCCGGCAACGATCTGCCGAAAGCAACGGAACCTGACAACGGCACAGTAGCTTCGCCGTCTACCTATGATGCTGCTCTTTCGGTTGCGAGCATGAATAATATAGAAACCACTTCGGTATATTTACTTGCAAGCGGCAGAAAAATCCGATATAACGACCCGTCCGAAAAACCGAGCGGTCAACTCACATCGCTTTCGGGTGCTTTTGAGTATGTTGATTGTGGTATAGGTGCGGCGGCAGATTTTTCAGATAAAAATTTAAAAGGGAAAATCGCTTTGATAAGACGTGCCGGTGAAGAAAACGGCGAAATTCTCACTTTTGCACAAAAAGAAACAAATGCCAAAAACGCAGGAGCGATCGCAGCAATCATTTATGATAATGTAAGCGGTGCACTTATCAATATGTCAACCGATAATAAAATACCGTGCGTATTTATCAGTAAGGCGGACGGTGAGTATCTTTGCGAACAAACTGACAAACACCTTTCGGTAAGCGAAGATTATGTTGACAGATTTAAAGACAGTTACAGCGGAAAGATGAGCGACTTTTCGTCTTGGGGCATCACTCCGGATTTAAAACTAAAACCTGAAATTACAGCTCCCGGCGGAGATATTTATTCCACACTTCCAAACGGACTTTACGGAAATATGAGCGGCACATCGATGGCGTCACCTCATATGGCAGGCGCAGCGGCTGTTATGGAGCAGTATATCCGTGAAAACCGAAACGGACTGAATATGACCGCTGAGCAGAGAACGAGCCTTTTTAATGCTCTGATGATGAGTACGGCAGCACCTGTTAAAGACGAAAACGGTATTCCGTATTCACCGAGGAAGCAAGGTGCGGGACTTGTTCAGCTCCAAAATGCCGTAAAAACAAATGCGTTTCTTTTAAATACAGACAACGGCAGACCGAAAGCGGAATTAGGCTATAATGAAAGCGGAAATTATTCATTTGCTTTCAAAGTGGTTTCTTTGAGTGATCATGATATCCAATATGAGCCCTCGGTAACCGTTCTTACCGAGGATACCGTCACAGAGAACGGGACTGTATATATGGCGCAAAGAGCAAGAAAACTTTCGGATGACGAGGTTACTGTAACTGCTCCGAAAAAAATAACGCTTGCAGTGGACGGAGAATCCGAAATTAATATAAAAATTGAGCTGACCGAAAAAGGCAAATCAAATCTGAAAAAAGATTTTCCGAATGGAATTTATATTGATGGTTATGTAACGCTTAATCCGATACAAAACGGCGAGGTGGCTCTTTCTTATCCGTTTATGGGGTTTTTCGGAGACTGGCAGGCTCTTCCCATGTTTGATTCAGACATTTATGATGATGAAACTGCGTCAATCTGTGAAACGCAAATCGGGCAGTTCAGAAACAGTGACGGAGGCGGATATATTCTGGGTCACAACTATTATGTTGACGGTTCGGAAGAATATAATGCCGATAAAATTGCGATAAAAGGGAACGAATCCGGCAAGAATGTTACCGCCGCCGTTTCTCTTTTGAGAAATGCCGACAAGCTTACATTTTCGGTGGAGGATATTGACGGAAATACCGTTTACAGTGAGAGCTTATCGAAGGTTTCAAAAACACATTACTCATCTGAAGCCTTTTATACGCCTATGGCGGCAAAAGGCTGGGAGCCGTTTGATACATGGAATACTCCGCTTGGTGACGGAAGCTATGTTTATAAAATCACGGCAGCGTTAGCCGGCAAGGAAGAAACAAGGTCTTTTCCGATAGTGATAGACAGTACGGCGCCGGAGGTATTATCAAGCAGAATTGAAGGCACACGTTGGATTTTGAGAGTTCACGACAATCACTATATTCAGGGTATATGTGTAACGGCAAACGGCAAAGAACCGATAACAAAATGGATAGAACCGGATGCAGAATCGGCTGATGCAATATCGGAAATTACATTTGATTTGTCATCTTCAGAATTTAAGGGACTGACGCAGGCAAAGATTGCACTGATAGATTATGCCGGAAACACATATCTTTCGGACTATTACTCGCTTTCGGGTGCGTCAATCGTATATCCTCAGTCGGTAACACTTGACAAATCGTCGCTTATAATGACCGAGGGTGAAAGTATAAGGCTTTCAGCCGAGGTTATGCCCGGAAATGCCTCTAACAGAACAGTTGCGTGGAGCACTTCAAATGCCGAAACGGCAGAAGTAACTGCAGACGGAATTGTTAATGCAAAAAAGTCTGGGAGTGCGATTATTACGGCAGAAACAATAAACGGAATAAAAGCAAGCTGCGAGATAACCGTAAATGCCAAAATGCCGGAAGCATTTTTTGTTGCGGCAGCCGTCACAGCTAAAAAGAATATCTTTGTCGGGGATATAATACCATTTGGATTTCAACTTGGTAATATGAAAAAAGTTGCAACCGTTTCATTTACATTTGAAAAGGATGCTGCCCTGCAATATGCAAATCTGATCGGCAAAAATGGATTTACACCGCTTGGAATCAAATGGAATGATGATAATACCGCAACAATAGCGTTGTCATATTTGCAGAACGGAGCAGGGGGGAGTGTGAGCAAACCGGAGTTTTTTGATGTTGCCGAAGTTCAGTTTAAAGAGATTCTTTCCGATATGTCCGTCGGTATAAAGCTTATTGATGTTTCTGCAGCAGGATATGATGAAAACGGAAAAGCGGTTTATTTTACAACGAAGATTACCGCAGAAAATGCAAATACAACCGTAATCAACAACCCAAGCTGTGATGTTAACAGCGACGGTATAATTGATCTTCTTGATATTACATATTGCCAAAAATATTATCGAAAAGATAAAAGCTCATCAGAATGGAATAATTTTAAGCGTTGTGATTTGGATGGTAACGGTTTGATTGATATACAGGATTTAATTATTATTTTGAAAACAATGTAAAATATAAAAGGACATATCGCTGAAAAGGGGCAATATGTCCTTTTATATATGCAGTTATTTTGAGTGGGGTTTTGGGTCAATCCCTCATTTTGTGTAAACCTCAAATTTAGCTCCAAAATGATGATATAATCTAATTAGTTTTTGTGGACTGAAAGTCGGATTTCGGCTTTCAGTCCTTAATCATAATATAGCATAAAATTATCGGCATGTCAAGGGCGCCCTCGTAAG
>JABLTL010180424.1_pt1 | contig 10692 bp, 9 predicted proteins | sample 7160151 | NCBI WGS metagenome assembly JABLTL01 (sample SAMN14651223, study PRJNA627086) | human gut metagenome | isolation source: feces | host: Homo sapiens
CCGCGGCAATCGAGACTATCGCGACGGCTCCGCCCGTAGCAAGCGAACCGTCGACCGTCAGGTCCGCAAAATCCAATATTTTATAGGTTACGTAAACGCCCAGGGCGAGAACCGCCCACATGAGACCTTGCGCGATACCGCCCGGTAAAGCGCGGAGTATATCAAAAAACATTCAGAATTTCCTCGTTAAATTATTTCGCGAATTTAGCTTTAAGATTCGCAATATCTTCCGCCGTTATTTTAAGCGCGGAATTTTTTTCAAGAAGGTTTGCGGCGTTTCTTTGATTTGCCCGGAGTAGCCAATTTGGACGGATCCGTAGTGATGCATTTGTTGTTTTTCTTTTTCGATGACCGCATCGTTTTTCTTAAGAATAGAAGCGAAGCGTATGTCGTTTTGGGCGTTTTCTTCGAACCATTGTTCATCGAAAGCACAGCCAATCGTGTGATAGTATTGCTGTTTTTTGTCGCTATTTACCCAATGCCCAGAAAGAATTTGTTCTGGCGAAGCGCTACATGTGCAAAGATATTCGTTACCGTATTGTTTGATGCATTTTTGGAAGAATTTAGCCAGACCATGTATGCATGGATAAACGCAATCTTCCAACAATGTTTCATCTAAAGTGTAATCATACGCGTCGGTAAATAGTTGCCCTGTCATTCCGCCTGTTCCTGGACCCGAATGACCTTCTGGGTTTAAGCCTTCTATTTCATAAGCAAAAGCCCCTGTGCCAATAATCCAACCAGCCTCCTCTAAAGGAATGTCCGTATGGAAAGCTTCTTCTAAGTATTTTTTTGCGTTTACTTGAGCTTTTGGAAGATAGGCTTTGAAGAAATCGATATAAGGGTAGAACGTCTCACTTAAATTGGTAATGAAAGCGGGCCAGTAATTCATCTGGATGTTGATGTTATGCCAAAAACCTGAACCCCATGGGGATTTATCATGCGCTGTCCAAACTCCTTGTAAGGATGGAGGTAAGCCTCCTTTACGTGAAGAGGAAATGAGCAAATGTCTTCCAAAAAAGAAATAGAGCTCTTCTAAATAAGGCACCCATTCGTTTTTGCGGTACGCTTCAAGAAGCTCTGGCACACTTCTATTGTCTTTTTCGTTTGAAAGAACAAAATCCACACGATCCATGAGGGACGTGTAGTCGTTTTTATGATTTTGATAGAGATTTGCATAGGATTTATTGCTTGCTTGATTTAGGGTTTCTAATATCTCTTCATGAGGATCTTCCCCCATTGCTTTCTCAGTAAAGAAAGTTTCCTTACAAAGTTTATAAGAGGTTCCTCCAACGAAAAGCAAGGTAACGTGTTTGGCGTTTTTTATTTCTATGCCATCTTCTTTCGTTATCTTTTCACCATCCGTTAAAACACGTATGCGTCCTTCGTAAAGAAGATCTCTGCTTGGAAGACTTCCTCTAGCAAGGATGTCATAACCATCTTTTTCTATTTGCCCTGTTCTTCCTCCTTCTTCTAAAGTTCTATTCCCAAGAAAAGGAATGATAAGCTTAGCAAGCAAAGAGATAGGGCGTTTTGCATTTATGTGATAGACAAGAACTTTATCGGGATAAGAATAGAAGGCTTCCCTGTTAATGGAGTTGCTATCCATATCGTAAGAAGAATAAATGATTCCGTCATTTAAACGGAGGCCTCTTTGATAGTTGGTGATTTTTGCTTCCGGGAATTCAAGGTGGATTTCAAGGAAGTTAGATACTCCTCCTTTTGAAAAAGTGTTCGCGAATTCATTGGTTGTAATTTGAATTCTTTCCTTTTTCGTTCCACCAAAAATAGACGCGCCAAAACGTCCATTGCCAATAGGCAAGGAATATCTTTCCCAACCTTCAATGGAATCGGGTGCTTCCTCAAAATAACGTAATTCTAAGTTCTTTCGCATAGATATTTCCTCATGGATGAATGATATACGTGGATGTGGACAAATATCGTAGAGGTTCATCGATGACGATCTTGTTGTCAATGAGTTGATATTTGACCTCTTTTAGCTTGCCATCTTTTTGAATTATTTCGATCTTGCTTGGATGGAGGTTATATAGTTTCAATTCGGTGGTATCGAAGTCGTTATAATTGGCGTTGCTTAGGAACAAAACATATCGATTTTCTTGTTTATAGAGATATGGATAAATTCCATCGTTTAAGCAATAAGCAAATTCTGTTTGGATGTTTGGCAAAAGATATTTTTCAAACAGGAAACGTCTTAATGGCATGAAGAAAGAGGTGTTATCCGTACCTTCTATTTCATAAGGATATACAAAGAATGAGGAGGCATAGGCTACACCATTTCCTGTTCGATTCATTCTTGCATCAAATAAAGCGGAAGGGATATTGACTCCATTTTCATAGATAATGGAATAATAATCTCCGTTTCTTCTTTGGCTGGTTGCCTTGTAATGATGCATATTGTCATAAGTGTCGTTTAAAAGCATCTCGAAAGCGTCGTATTCATGCCACTTTCCACGATATTCCACTTTTTTAGCGTGAATCAAAGAAAGTAAACCTAATTCTTGTAAGATATAGGCCGCTTTGCCATCAACAAATACATAGTTGTTCTTAAATAATGAAAGCAATTCTTCCTTAGAGAAGTTACGAATGTTTTCCCCGTTTAAAAAGACGGTTTCGTTATGGAATTCTTTTTCTTTGCTAACTTTATAGGAATAACCCATGGAAGAAAAATGACCAACAATATCGAAATCTTTTGGAATAAGGTTCAAGAAACCTTCTTTGTGGGTATGATATACGGTCTTTTCATCAAACGGGAAAAGGATGCCTTTCATTTGGCTTGGCAATAGATGAAGATCTTTGGCCTTATTTAGATAAGGGGTCAACTCTTTTATAACAGGACCATAGCCGAATTCTTCCTGAACACCATTGCCACAATGAGCAAAGATGTTATAAGTCATGCCAGATAAGCCTAAAGGCAAAGCACTTTCTAATTGGAAGGCGAGGAATTTTTTATCTTTCACAAAGGTAGAGAAAGAAGAGTTTTCTAATTCTGGATAAATCTCACAATCATCGCCAATAAAAGAACGATTTACCATGCTAATACGGTTGAAATCAAAATAGTATTTCTTGGATCCTTCTTCTCTATAGGCTGGCAAATGGATTCTATCGATTTTGATTCCGTCAGGAGAAATGTCGGAATGAAGTTTAGACCAGTTTCTTGCTTCCATCGCATGTTGGAATGGCGTGGAGCTCATTAAGCCAATATGGGTAGATGGGTTAGCTCTTTTTGTGATTTCTGCTATTTCTTTAGCAAGCCCATCGATACATTCCCAAGAAAAATCAAGCCACGCTTTTCTTTCCATTGAAGGCTCTCTTTTTGAAAGGTTTGCAATGAATTCCTCTCTTGTTTCTTCTTTGCCGATACGCTTGGCAAATTCTTCCATATGGAGAGGGCAAAAACATCCACCCCAATCAAGTGGAGGGTGATTATGTAAACGGAAATCATCTTCGATCCAAAGCACCTCTGGTTTTATTTCTTTCACATAGGTTTCGACTTGATGAAGATAATATTGTTTCCAATTGGCATCCAAAGGACATGCTACAAGCTCTGATACCTTGCCATTTCTATCCACCATTGTCTGGAAATGCTGACCTTCTTGAAGTTTTCTTCCTCTATCGAGATGGCCCATTTCCATCCAAGGATTAAGGGAGACGGATATACCTACTTTGTTAAACTGCTCTTTGGCTTTCTTCATGACATCTATCCATAAAGAAAGTTCTTCGTCTTTGATATGACCTACATTATGTTCTTCGCCATTAAAGATGAGGATGACGTTTTGGAAACCATAATCCAAGCAAAAATTCTTAATGCTATCAATTCTTTCCTGATAATACGCGTCTGGATAAATTTGAGCTCTAAGACAGTGAAGGAATTCTTTTTCCATAAAAGGTCTCCCGATTGTGTTTCTTGTTTTTGATACTATAACACGCGTTTTCCTTTCCTGTCTCAAAGGAAGTAAAAAACTAGGAATTGGGCCTACTTCAAACTTATTTTTAAGAACGAGTATGCATATTCTAATAAAAGAGGGTTGCCTTTTTGATCGTTATCTTTGCGGTTTGTAGAATTATCCGAAACAAAGAGATAAGTCGTTTCCTCAAAAGAAAAGAAGGAGGATATTTGTTTATTCTGGTTAAAGGTCTTATCGTCTTTATCAAAGACTTTGATTCCTCTGATTTTGTTTGTGGAATCCTGATAGAAAGTGTAGGAAGGATCAATGTCGGTGATTTCCTTTTGAATACCTTCATCAAGGATTTTGGAGTAGGAGACATATTCTTTATGGGTGCTAAGAAGGTTTTCAGGCAAAAAATATAAATCCGATACGCTAGATAAAAAGGAATTGGCAATTTGGTTATATTGGGTATCCTCTTGCCTATACGCTGTGGTATGGATGGCGTGAATCGTATCGTTTTTAACCATGGAGAACATATTTTCTTGGAAAGAGGAATCGTGCACTTCTCCTGTCACGAAGATATCTAATATCTCATTATCTTTTAAGGTGTCTTTGCTTTGAAAAAGGAAACCTAGAAGGAACACACCTCCTAAAACAATCCCACCGATTTTCCACCAATCGTATTGAAGATAAGAACGAAGAAGTCTATTTTTCATCTTTCATCTCCTCAAATCCATATAAATAATCGTGGGAAAAGAGCAGGGCGTATTTCTTTCCTTCCATAAAAGGATTCTCTTGTTCATTTAAGATAAGAAAGGTCGTTTCTTTTCCTTCCTCATCGAGAAATATGTAGGAAGAGAAAGATAATTTGTTGGAATAGACGCTCTTTCCTTCTTCTTTGAAGATGAACGCTCTTTTTTCTTTTGCTTGAGTGATACGTTTTAGAAAGGATTCTCTTGTTTTAAGGAACATAAATTTATAGAAAAAGAAATAATAGATGCCTAAAACACCAAGAATGAATAAAACGAGTGAGATGGCATAATATAGCCAGAACTGATTCCTTGGATGAAGATAATAAACAAGGAGAATGCTTATCAGAAGAAGCAAGAGAATTGTGGCACTAACAAAGAGATAGATGGTCTTCTGCTTTTTGCTTTCTTCCTTCCAGTTTGAGGGATATAGATATGTCATTTTAAGAACTCTCCTCTCAATCCTTTTTGATAGATATTCGGATAAAACCTTTTGTTGGTATATTCATCGAAGATGGATAACGAGAATTGGTGCCAACCACAGATGAAAAGAGGCAAGATCAATAGGAATAAGAAAAGGAAACAAAGAGCTTCAATCATGATTTGATTAATAAGGGTAAGGCATAGAATCGCATAAGAGAGTAAAAGGAAAACGAAGGTTATAAGAGGCTTTTTCAAACAATAGAAGAAAGAATTGGAAAGAGTTTTACCAAAGGAATTGGTATAAAACAAAGATTGGCTCATCCCCATCATGATCAATGGCAAAAACAGTAAGAGGAATCCGGTTAGAAAATAAGAGACGATGCGGTTAGATAGTAATAAAGAAAGCAAGTCAGAAAGGAAAAACAACAAAGAGAAGGCAATCCAATATAAGGAGTAACTTCTGATATTTTGTTTGACTCCTTTTTTGAAGTCGTGCCAAAAATAGATACCTTCCCCCCACGCCCATTGACGGATGATTCTTCCTAAACCGGATAGAGATAGGAAAAGAAAGAAGAAGGAAAGAATATAAAATGCGTCAAAAACTAGTGTCGTGGTTTTGAAAAAGGAAATGTATTCATCTCCTTCCATCGTTTTCGATGCGGGTAAAAGAATTCCGTAATATTTGATTAAAAATGTCGTAAGAAAAGGGATTGCAAATAACAAAAGCAAGAACCCTATTTGCAAAAATAAGAGAGGCCTGGTTTTAAAGAAATCTAGAAATTGTTTCCCTCTTGTTTCAGGGAGATCGTCCAAAGAGAACTCTTTTTTTGCCGGTCTGAACTTCATCTTTGGACCTCTTTATCAAAGATGTAGGCAATATTGACGATACCTAAATCCTTTGCGTCTTTAATCCATTCCAAAGAACCGTTCTCAAAAGAATAGATTTTAGAAGAGATATAGATTGCTTCTTTAAGATTGTGAGTGATATAGATGGCGGTAATGCCATATTTATCTAAGGCATTCTTAATTGTTTGAAGGACATCTTCTTTTTGAGGAAGATCCACATTGCTTAAAGGTTCATCTAGAAGGATGAGTTCAGGTTTCTTAATCAAGGCTCTTCCTAAGCAAACTTTCTGAATTTGCCCAGTGGATAGTTGTCTTGGCTTTCTTGTTAAAAGATAGGAGATGTTTAATGTTTTTGCCATCTCATGCACCTTATTGCTGATGGTTTCATAATCATTTCTTTCTATTTTTAAAGGGAAAGCGAGGTTATCAAAAACGGTTAGATGAGGATATAAGGCAAAATCTTGCTGAACGTATCCTAATTTACGTTCTTTTAGACTCATTTTTTGAATGTCGACACCATCGCTTAAGATTTCTCCATCATAAGCAAGTTGATTTGCAAGAGCTCTTAATAAAGTGGTCTTGCCACTTCCGGACTCACCCATGATGCAACTGACTTTTTTGTCTTCAAAAACACAAGAAACATCTTTTAAGGCAGGATATTCTTCGTTTTTCTTTCCTAAATAGGTGACGGAAAGATGTTTCAATTCAATTCGTGGCATGAGTTAATAATAACGTTTTCTCTTAAATATTACTTGTGGAAATAATCCATTTATAATGGCTTACCATCAAAGATTCTTCGCGGAATGGAAGGAGTTGCTCACATTCTAACTCTTCGATATGATCGATTTCCCCAGAAAGGAATTGAGCAATTCTCTTTTTCGCATAAAGTAAGCGGCTTTTTAAACCGCCTAAACGAATATCGACGATTTCATAGCCAAAAGGCTTATTTTCTTTCATCCACATCTCTTCAAAAGCAGCGTGGAATATTTCAAGCCTTCTAATGCAAGAAGTATAAAGAGGAAGAAGTTTATCAAGTTCTTCTTTTCCCTTTTTATAGGCTTGATGGGTTTTGATACCTAGGCTTGATTTCACGGCAAGAAGACTAGCTAAAGCAGCCCCTTCTTTAAATAAATAAGAGTATGGGGCGTTTCTTTCTGCTGCCTCTCTAAGTTCTTTTGCTATCGCTTCGTAATGAATAGGATCTAGTTCCATATATGCTTTATCGTAAATCCCCATTAGAGGGTCTTGGAAAAGAAGACATTTCGCTAAACCATCTGTGTCGAAACATCTTTCCCCATTCTTATATCCGGCTGAGGAGTCATCGAAATGAAGGAAATCATCAAAAGAAAGATGGAGTTCTTCCTGGAATTTTTGTTTGATTTTTTCATGGTCAAAATTTCCTTGAGCGAATTCTTTTGCGGCAAAAAGCACAGGCAACACCATGAAAGGAGAAGTCTCTCTTCCATCATCTCCCCATAAAGTGATGAGATAGTTGGAAACAGGCTCTTTTTGCATGGCTTTGAAAGAAATCTCACAGCTTTGCAAGGATTTATAGTTTGTTGGGGTGTACCCTTTCCAACAACAAGCCCCGCCAACAAACCAAACGTCTTGTTGGAAGTTCTTGAAATAATTTAAGAAGAATTCACAAGAATCCTGGCTTGTTGTGCAATAATCCCAATAAGCTGGTTCAACATTGTTAGGCAAACTAATTTTCTGTTCTTTTAGCTTTGCGACATCTGGCTTTTTATCTAAATAATGACCGTCATTGGCCATACGGACAAACATATCCCCCCACATATGGCAGGTAAAGCCGTATTTCTTTGCAATTTCAGTTACTTTATTGAGGTGACGTAACATGATGCTCGTTTGATCTTCATAGCCATTTTTTCTTTGGAAATTGCCTTTTCCAAGGTTATAGGCTTCATCCATGCCGATATTGAGGTGTTTCGAAGAGAACGCTTCCCTGGCTGTACGAATCATATCTTCAATGAATTCATATGTTTTTGGATCATCTACAAGCAAGATATCATCGATATCTAACATAGGGATGAAGTCTTTCTCTTTGGATGGATTGGTAAAATGGGCAAGGGTTTGGATGCAAGGGATCAATTCGATGTTTTTCTTTAAACAATATTGATCGATTTCTTTTAATTCATCTACGGAGTATCCTCCCCTCATATATCCAAAATAAGGGCGATCCTTAAGTTTATAGATGTCCTCGCTATAGAGTTCTAATGTGTCATAGCCAAGTTTTGCAATTAAATCGATAAATGAAAATAACGTCTCTTTCTTCATGACTCCGTTTCTGGAGACATCAAGCATTACACCAAAATGTTTGAAACCTTTCATATGTATTACCTCGTTGCAAAGTATATCGCATAGAGCAAAGGAAAATAAACGAAGGGCAATCAAAAGTAAAATGATGAGACTACTAGGGATATAAAGGTGTCTAATGCCGTAATGAATTGTATCTAAGGCTTTTTGGAAAATTTATTCTTTGTTTAATATTATTTCGATGATTTGGTAAATGTCTGTGCTTGGGTTTTTGTGAATAAAATCGAATGTGTCTTTTTTGTTTATGCGTTCTTCTAAATAACGACAATTTCTTATAGCAACATCCGTTTTGTTTTGTAATAAAGGGAATACGTCCATATTTTTGGTGTAATTTGGAATGTGTTTTTTCAATTCGGAAATGACGTTGTCGCTTTTTTCGAAATATTTAGATGTTTTTATAAAATGTTCCAAAAACCACACTTCAAAACAAGGGTTGGAAAGAATTATATGGATATTGAACTTATCCGCTTCTTTCTTTGCTTCAAGCACTGTTTTCGCTTTTGAAGGGTTATTGTCTAAATCAAGAACAAGAAACACTAGATCGTTCTTCTTTCGGCCGTTCTGCTGCAATTCTTTCTTTGTGGCTTTTAGCATCCCTAGTGGATCCGTTTCGTTTCCTTGGATGAAATGCACCCGATAAACATCTTGCACTGAGTTAAAGTGATTAAAGTATATTTTCTCGGTTTTATTTGTTTTTCCTTCAACACATAGAAAAATGATTCGTTTCTCTTTTCTCTTTCTTATTCCGCGTTTTTCTTGCCTAGAATCACGCATCTACGTATATATTCGGCAGAGCGCCAAATCTCCCTAACAAATATCCTTTTTGTATTAAATCGTTTTTCCTTACGGAGAAATCATCTAATGAATAAAGATCGGAGACCCCTGTGTCATTTTTCTTATCCACAAAATAGATTTGATCTCGTCTAAAAAGAGACAAGTCTAATAAACTAATGTCTTGTGTATTGAAAATTAATTGGGCACCATGCGGATTCGTTTCATGATTTTGGAATAAAGAAATTAAATAACGGCACAAGGACGGATGAAGGCAATTGTCCATTTCATCGACGAAAACCGTTTTTCCATTCTCTAGTGCTCGTTTTATGATAGGACCATAAGCGAATAGTCGTTTTGTTCCGTTGGATTCGTTTTGTAAATCGAATTGATACTCTTCCGCCCCTCCGTCAACGCTAATTTGATGCTTCGTTAGGATTCTCATTTGCTTCATACCAGGGACAAAGCTGTTTCTTGTTTCAAAAGAATAACCGCTGATATTGATATCTGCCGCTTTTAATAATTTAGACATAAATGCAGGCAAAGATGGGTCTTTATTTGTATCTAAAGCGGCATAAAGATTCTGTTCTAGAAATTGAGAATCATAGACATCAATGTCATTGGCAAAGAATAGATAGGCGTCTCTCGTTTCTTTGGCGTTCCATGCAGTCGCAGATGATAAGAAAAGCTTATTGGAGTCTGTCATTTTCACGAAAGGTTCTAATTCCTTTTTTGTTGCAGTTGGGAAAACGTATTCATTTATGTTTTTCCTTTCGAAAACGAGAGCTCTTTTTTGGGTTTTGTATACATAAAGGAATTCTTCATGTACGGTTTTTTGATCTGCTTTAAAACCATATTCGTATTTCAGCCCGTTTTTGAGAAAAACGAAATAAAAAGAAGATGGTATTTTTGGATGAATGTTATCCATTAGAAAAGGAATGATATAAGGACTTACGTCATTTATCTGTCTAGCATTTGAAAAACGAATGAAATTGATGGAAGAAGCCAAAGCTTTAAAAAGATTACTCTTTCCTCCAGCGTTAGGACCGAAAATTGCAATGCTCGTCAGCCCTCTTGCCCCATTTTTTTCAATCAAAGAATCAGAATGCTCTTTTTGAATGTTGGCTAATAAGTTGAGTGTGGCTTCATCTCTGAATGAAGCGAAATTTTCCACAGTGAATTGTAATAACATCCTTATCCTCCTTTTTGATAATTATAGTGAAAATATAATTTATTATGTTAAAAAATGCAAAAAATTTACAAAAAACAAATAAATAAGTATGAAAATCGATTGCTACTATCAACTTGCGAAAGAAAAAGAGACCAAGCGTCTTTTCCCTTAAAATCCGAAGTTTTTGTTTTGAAATTAGACAACACTGCTCTCAAACTATTCTTATAAGACGTCATCGGATTACGGAGTTTTCGAGCTATCTAAGACAACACTGCTCTCAAACTAGCTCGTAAGTTTCCATAAGGTAGTTAATGTTTTCGAGCTATCTAAGACAACACTGCTCTCAAACACGAAAGGAGTAAACTATTAATGAAAAAATGTTTTCGAGCTATCTAAGACAACACTGCTCTCAAACTCAATCCTTGGATAAATATTCGCCCCGTTGGTTTTCGAGCTATCTAAGACAACACTGCTCTCAAACATTGCTATC
>JABLTL010026583.1_pt1 | contig 10691 bp, 10 predicted proteins | sample 7160151 | NCBI WGS metagenome assembly JABLTL01 (sample SAMN14651223, study PRJNA627086) | human gut metagenome | isolation source: feces | host: Homo sapiens
GCCAGTTTTTTCGGGCAGAGAACCAGCACAGACTTGTTTCGATTCTCATAGTATTTGATCACCGCAAGGGCCGTAAATGTTTTGCCCAGACCCACGCTGTCTGCCAGAATACAGCCATTGAACTTCTCCAGCTTGCTGATGATGGCAAGGACGGCATCTCGCTGGAAATTGTAAAGCATTCCCCAGATTTTGCTGTTTTTGAACCCAGTCGCTTCATTCGGCAGTTCATCTTCTGAAATATCGTCTAGGAACTCCTTGAAAATGTTATAAAGTGCGACAAAATAGATATATTCCGGTGCATTCTCACGATAAGCGGCAGAAATATTCTCAATCACCACATCAGTGACCTCTTGCAGCCTCTTCTTGTCATTCCAAAGCTGTTCAAAGAGTCCGAGAAAATAGCCAGCATTTTCAAAACTCTCTGTTTTCTGTACTGGATAATAGGCATTGTTGCCGCGCTCGCAGCCAAGATCGACAGTAGTAAAACCATTGATGGGCATATAGGTACTTTCGTCAACCGTCATGAATCCCATCATTTGTTCCTGTGTGACGTTCGATTTGAAAACCGCCTTGCGCCTGATCCAGTCTGCGCACTCTTTCGCAATTGCTTTTTGCGTCAGCTCATTACGAAGCTTTACCTCAAATTCTGTCCCGTACAAACTGCGCTCTCTGGAAATCCGGGGAATATAAAATTCACGCTGCGCCTTCGGCGTTTTTTCGGTTATAAACGTTGGCGAGGTGAAAATAAAACGAAGCTCATCAATGCCTTCCAGCTGTTTTTTGAGTTCCTGATAAGCATAGATGGAGAAACAGGCAGCTGCAATGGACAACCGGCTGCCCTTATGGAGTTCTATACGCAAATCTTCTTTCAGTGTTTTGTTTATGTTATCTATGATCTCCATTTCTTCACCCCGGCTGGCAATATGATTTTATTTTCTCAAATTTCAACGCAGCTATATGTTATAATTATACAACATCTGTTTCTTTTGCGCAATCATTCGATATTGTAGCAAACAAGATTGTGTGGATTCTAAAACTACAGAGTCAAAAGCATTTCGTTCAATATATTCCTTAACGCATTACATCACTGTTGTTTTTTGAGTTGAAATAGTCATCAGCCTTCATTTTCAAAACATCGGTCGCTCCGACCGTTATTTTTCAGGCTTCTGTTGTGATTCTATTCATTTTTTATCCTCCAGATTTCATTCTGTGTCAGTAACTGATGGTTTGATTTGAAAGAGTGGGATTACTTTATCCTCAAAACACAACGTTCCTGTCTTTAGGTGTAACAAATCTTCAATCATATCCGGGTACAAATCAATTCCATTTCTTCGGAAATCTTGCATCAATGTTTTCGGAGACAGAATATGGTTCTCAAACAGACAATCCACTGCACCCTGGAAAATACTTTCGTTAAGATCTCCTGGAATCTCATCTCCTGGTTCGCAAGTACGCCAGCCATTCTTAGACACTTGGCGCATCAGATACTGATATTGATTTGCAGTAATAATCTTAAGCTGTCTTGTCCGATACAGCATTGCCTGGATAGATACATTCCACTTTTCCTTAAGAAACTCATAGTATTTGAGGTTAGTGGGATACTGTGAAATATCGCGGCCAAAAGCCTCTCGTGGAAGTAGCAGAGCGCTTGCAAACATATTGGCCTGTTTCTCTCGAACGTTGAATTCATCTTTAGATAGTGCTTCAAGATCCTCGCTCCAAGGATGAAGAAGAATATGGCCAAGCTCATGTGCCATATCAAATCTGATTCGACATTCTGGAAGTCTGCCAAGAACAACAGCGATTAAGAATATACCGTAACCGTCAACTACAGTTCGCTGGCTGAATGCATCAATTCGATCCTTGTTAGCTGGGAAACCTGTCACAAGGATTCCGTTTTTCTCCAGCATATATTGAAAATCTTTAATGGGGCCCGTACCAGTTCCCCAGTACTTGCGTACCTTCGCTGCGACAACCTCCATTGCTTCGATTGCCTCCGAGGTTTCCAATGTAAACGCATCATCAAATCCTTCAAAGGAAACATTCGGATCATTAAATTTAGGAAACTCCAGATATTGAAGTAGTACTTCATACATCCGTGCCACAAGCTCAAGCTTAATGCTCTGAGCGATGCAGTCTTTTTTCGTTGCAGTAGAAAATGATCTGAAGTAAGTCGTTTCAGTTGTTGTTGTGATAATATCAGAACCAAAAAAATAATCGAAGGGAAACCCTAACACCCTGGCCATTTTATAAACGCGCTCATATTCAGGAATGCTTCTTTTATTTTCATATAACGAAATTGATTGTTTACTGATCTCCGTCTTGTCGGCGAGCTCTTGGAGCGTCCACCCATTATACAGGCGGGCACTCTTAAGTCTATCTCCGTTAAACTTTTTATTCTCCACTTAAATCTTCTCCTATTTTTAATGATAGGAGGCCCTTGCAGTTAAGCTTTGTCCTCCATTGCCCTGACAGAAGGTTTAAAGCCAGGACGAACCTTTACTAGGCTGCTCTTTTCTGCTGGCTGCTCTTCTTCAGTAACATCTGTTTCGGCATTAAAGTCAGACTGCGTAAGGGCTACGAAATCAGGTTCAATGAATTCCATCAGAGACACCGTTTCTACTTCTGCAATATCCTTATCAAGGAGGACAAGGCGTATGCTCCTGATAGAGGACTTTTCTACGCTGTAAGCAATGACATAATGTGTATATCCGTCCAGCTTATCAATTTTCCCTTGCATAATCGCGTCGTAGTCTTCCTCGATATCGTCTTGAGTATATAGTATAAAACTCGGATATACGTCAGCTAGACTTATTTGCTTCGGTGTACCTTCATATTCATGATTTTCAACAAAGAGAATCGACTTAAGATAATGAGGGCTTGTCCCATGTTTGCGAGCCACAGCCTTAAGCGTCAGCTCAGTACAAATTGTGTAGGTGACTTTGTTCTCACGATCTACAAGGATTCTTCCGTCCCAGGCATAGCGGGTAAAAGAAATCAATTCGACTTTTTCACCGTCTACTACATGGTTTCGAAGGTTTTCGTTTATATAGTCTCCATAAGAAAGTTTAATACGGTTATTGGTCTCGAGTCGGTTTTCACGAATTTCCCGAGGAATATCGACAGTAACAGCAGCGTTGACAGAATAGACCAGCTTACGCATAAGAGTTCTATTGAGAACAATCTTTCTCAATTCAGTTTCCATTGTATTACCTCCAGAAAGTGATTTTATATTATATATTTTACATTTTATTTTAATTTTGTCAAGTGCTAAATATTTTTTCTCATACAATGTCTAACCGCATTCAATTTCAAACATAGAGCAGGCCAGGGAAAAATAAATCGGTAGATTATTGTCAAAATGTCGCTTTGCTTTCATTCACGTTCTACCTTTTTGCAAACATCATTAGCACCATAATGCTGCCGCAATATTGAGTGATACTACCTTTCTGGCCTGCAGCCTCTCCCAAGATATTGAGAAAATGAGGTACCACTTCTTTTGAAAGACTAGGTCTGCAAAAAATCTCTCTAATTTATATCTCATTATATACTCAAATATTTTCTTGAACTTGTTCTAAATGTCATTACGGGTATTCATCTAAATCAATTCAGCACATTGAATAATTTACGGTACTTTATGTCATCTTTTCTGAAAATCTATGACGTTCCAACATAAAAAGGAGCAACATAGCAATGAAATTCTGTAGTTTGGGAAATTACGGCACACTTGCCGATTAGCATAGCTCCCGCTACTATATGGGCATCATCAAACTCAAGGAGGTACCCATATGACCATCACCTACACCCAAGTCGGCGACTACCTTCTCCCCAACCTCATTCCCCCGGAAAGCCCCAAAGTAGGCCGCTGGGGGATGCTGCGGCACAGCTATCTTCGGAATCATCGGGAAGGACTCTATACCGGAATACTTATGAAAGGCACACTGAATGCGCACCTGGAAGAAGTAGACAGGCAAGCCGATGAGATGGAGCAGCGGCTTGTTTCTCAGCTGGCACAGCAGGAAAATGTCACAGAACAGCTCAAAGCTGAACACCAGCTGGAATGGGTCAGTCGGATGAACAACATTCAGAATCGTGCTGATGAAATTGTTTTGCACGACCTGATTTACATCTAAACTATCGTGGAACTGTATCACCGGGTACTACATGGACCAGTGCCCGGTGATTTTTTTAAAAATTTGAAAATACCTCTTGACATATACAAATGTATGTTCTATAATGTAAGTAGGTTGAAACAAACCAATTGAATAATGTGCCCTCAATTCGCGTATGCGGAGCCAATGATGATTTATCATTGAGACTACCCTAGCACCGTAAGAGGCCAATCTACAGACAGGAAATTTTCTGCCTGCATGGTTGGTATCTTACGGTGCTTTTTGTTTTATCCGGATGTTTCAACCACTGTACCTTGACAATTTCATACTCATTCATCTGATACATTCTTCCCCACCTGAGCCGGGAGGTCATACGCCACGACCATTTCCAATGCGAGCGATTTTCTTGGTCTCCACTGCCGGACAGCAACCGGCAAGGCGACGACGGTGGGGGCAGGACAATGATACTTCTCGAAGGAGCTGGGCGGAAGCGCAGGGGTGAAATTCCCATGAACCCGATTCGCTATCGGGCATCAGATGAATCCAGAAGCGCGCGGGGGCGAGGTCAAATAGGTGCGCAATCAAATTTTGAAAAGGAGATAAAAATTGAAAAACAAAAACGGAATTTACATCATCGGTGTTGACCATGGATATGGCAACATCAAAACGGCAAACTGCTGCTTCACGACCGGGGTGGAGCGCAGCGAAACGGAACCAACCTTCAAGCATGACCTGTTGATTTATCAGGGCCACTACTACCAAATCGGCGTTGGGCACAAGGAATACCTGGCTGAAAAGGTAATGGACGATGACTACTACATCCTGACCCTGGCGGCGATTGCCCGGGAGTTGAGTCGGGAGAACATCACCCAGGCCAACGTTTTCCTGGCGGCGGGGCTGCCGCTGTCCTGGGTGGCAAAGCAGAAGAAGGCGTTCCGGGAGTACCTGCTTCAGGAAGATACCGTAGAATTCACTTTCCGAAAACGGGATTACCGGGTTCGTATCGTAGGTGCAGCCATTTACCCACAGGGCTATGCGGCAATCGCCCACATGGTTCGGCACTTTGCCGGGAGCACCATGCTCTGCGATATTGGCAACGGAACCATGAACATCCTGCGGACGCTGGGGCCAGAGGTGGACATGAAGAAGATGTTCACGGAGAAATACGGCGTGCAGCAGTGCGTCCTTGCCATTCAGGAGGCGTTGATGCGGGAGCACCACGCCCAGGTGGAGGAACCCATGATCCACAGCTTTTTGCGAAATGGTGCCGTGGGAATTGACGGAGATCTGGAAGAAACCATGCGTCAAGTGGCAAGAGATTATGCGGGCATGGTCTTCCGTCGGCTCCGGGAGCATGGCTACGATCCCCGGCTCATGAAGCTCTATGTGGTAGGCGGAGGTGGCTGCCTGCTGAAGAATTTCTTCCCCATCGACCCCAATAAGGTCATTCTGATTGACGACATTTGTGCCACGGCAAAGGGGTATGAATACCTGGCAGACTTGCGAAATGAGGTAGGAGGTCAGCATTGAGAGCCATCAAAATGACCATCCGCCTCAAGCCCAGCCGTGCCGAGGATGCCCGTGCCCTGGAATATCTGCAAGGCGCGGACTGCTCCTACAGCAAGGCCGTGGTGAACGCCATCAACGGCTATCTGGATGCCCAAGTGGAAGAAAACCGGGAAGATTCCTTCCTAGGCCGCTTCCGGATGATGCTGCGGGAGGAGCTGAAATCTATTGGGAATGGGACTTCTTTTCAGCCGGCAATTACGTTCCAGCAGCAGACGCAAGCGGAGGAGAATGCAGCACTGGCGTTTTTGGATGCTTTCGATGACATGGAATGAGAAGACGACGGCACATCCTAGAAAAAATGAAGGCGCATCCTGATAAATTCAAAACGTGTTGCCAGCGCATTTGTTGAGAAGCGACGGCAACAGCAGAAAATGTGACGGCGCATTTGCATCAAAGCACCGTCAGAAAGGAGATTGCATGGAAGAAAAAGAGCAATTACAAAGAACGAATTCATCAAGCACGGCTACGATGCTGCTGATTATCACTTCATTGAGGAAACAGGAATGTTTCAGGCCCACCTGGACTTAAAGGTGTGGGGAAAGCGCTGGCTGGAATGCTTTTTCACCCTTTCGGATGGAAGAAAAATTCTTGTCTGTACATTCCCGGAAGTGAATTATTTAGGCATTGCAGAGATACCCATTGGTTCAGAGCTGACCTTGACCTTTGAAAAGACGGCAAGGAGCAAACGGACTTATCTACGAAAGGCAATTATGGGAAAGGTATGTCCTTAGAGGTAACGAGCATCGGATTTGTTGGCACAAATCCAAAATCCACACCGCTTCCGGGTGTGGACTACTTAAGAACAAGGAGGTTTATGCAGAAAAATGACACAAGGCTTCAGCTTCGACTAAGCCAAAAAGAAAAGGAAAAGATTGAACGCAGCGCCAAACGCTGCGGCATGAGCGTGTCCCGGTATGTCCGGCAGTGCTGCCTGGGGAAGGAGCCGAGGCCTAGGCCGCCGGATGTCTTCTGGGAGCTGCTGGATGCGCTGTATTCCATTACGGCATTACTTCCCGTCCTGGAACAGGAGCGGCTATCTGTGCTGATTCTCCGGCTACAGGAGGCGGTATAATGGCGACCACAAAGTTATGGCACATTCAGGGGCGGCTCAAAGACCTGGTGGACTATGTGGAGAATCCAGAGAAAACGGTGAAGCCGGATTTACAGGATTTTTTTAACGTGTTCGCCTACACCCAAAACCCTGGCAAAACCGCTGACGGCCAGTTCGTCACCGCCATCAACTGCCAGAAGGACATTGCCCTCCAACAGATGATTCTAACAAAGCAGCGCTACGGCAAGGAGGACGGCTATATTGCCTGGCACGGCTACCAGAGCTTCAAGCCCGGGGAGGTCACGCCGGAACAGTGCCATGCGCTTGGTGTGGCGCTGGCAAAACAGATGTGGGGTGACCGCTTCCAGGTCATTGTTACGACCCACCTGGACAAGGAACATCTGCATAATCATTTTTGCATCAACTCCGTATCCTTCAAGGACGGCGGGAAATACAATTTCTCCAAGAAGGAATTACAGCGCCTGCGGGAGACATCTGACCGCCTGTGCCGGGAGCATGGCCTGTCTGTGGTGGAGCTTTCACACAAAGCCCCATCCCGGCAGGTGTGGTTGGACGAGCAGGCCGGGAAGCCTACCCGGTACAACATCTACCGGGCAGATGTGCAGAAAGCCATTGACGGCAGCATCACCGGGAGGGGTATGGTGCAGCATCTTCGGGGGCGTGGCTATATTGTGGACACTACAGGCCCAAACCTAAAAATCCGGCTTCCCCAGTACCCGCACTTTACCCGGCTGGACACGCTGAATCCCCAGTGGACAAATCAGGGAATCGAGCGCCTGATCTATGACCGGGACGAGCTTATTTCCAGCCGCTCCAATCCACCTCGCAAGCTGGATATACCGGACTGGTTAAGAGATGTCTACCAGCCCAAAAAGCGCACTACTAAAATCTACCGGCTGTATCTCTACTACTGCTACCAGCTGGGAATCCTGCCCAAAGGCACCAGCTACCGTCCCGCAAGCCCACAACTGCGGGCAGACCTGCGGCGCTTAGACGATATCGACCGACAGACAAGGTTTTTAGCGGAGCACAAAATCGAAACGTTGGAGGAGCTGCTGGAAGATCGTTCCGATAAGGAACAGAAACTGGAAGTACTGCTAGAGCAGCGAACCAAACTCCAAAATAAAATCCGCCGGGCAGTGCCAGAGGAAAAGTTGAATCTGCGAAAGGAGAAAGCGGAGGTCACGGCGCAGATCACCTCTTTGAGAAAGAAAATCCGAGACAGCAAGGAGATTGAACAGCGGTCTGTGGAAATTCAGGACACGTTGGACAGGGCCTTTGAGGTGGAGCATCCGCAGAGAGACAGCCAAAACCAGATGCGGGACAACAGATAAGCATTATTTCCAAACCAATATGAATCAAAAATACAAATACACAGGAGGAATCGATTATTATAGAAAAGAAATTATGTAACCCTAAAGAAATCCAAATTGAACAATTACATCCCTTTCAGAACCACCCCTACAAAGTTCTCGACAACGAGGAAATGGAAACGCTGGCAGAGAGCATCCGCACAGATGGCATCCTTTCGCCGCTGATTGTTAGGCCCTTAGAAAATACGGACGAATACGAAATCATCAGTGGCCACCGCAGGCTATACGCAGCACAAAAGGCAGGGCTAGAAAAAGTCCCTACCTTGGTCTATGAAATCAGCCGGGAGGAGGCGGCAATACTGCTGGTAGACAGCAACCTGCACCGGGAACATATTCTGCCCAGTGAAAAGGCGTTTGCTTATAAGCTGAAAATGGAGGCATTAAATCACCAGGGTACTTCTGGCCAACTTGGCCAGAAGTGGAGTCGGGAGGAAATTTCCGAGGGAGAAAGTGGTCGTCAAGTTCAGCGTTACATTCGCCTGACCTACCTACAGCCCGACATTCTAAAGCTGGTGGACGCTGGACGGATTTCCCTAACACCCGCTGTGGAAATCTCCTACTTAAAACCACAGGAACAAGACGACTTGCTCTACACCATGGAATCCGAGGATTGCACTCCCTCACTCTCGCAGGCCAAAGAACTGCACCGTCAGTCCCAGGCTGAGATATTGGATATGGATAGCATTTTTCAGATTCTGACCCAGCCAAAGCCAAATCAACGGGAGAACTTCAAAATTCCCATGGAGAAGATACGGAAATTCTTCCCCAAGAGCTACTCCCAGCAGCAAATCGAAAACGCCATCGTCTCCGCTCTCCAGCGTGAAGCACGGCGCAGAGCTGACCGGGACGGGCGGTAAGGAGGGGTGCATCTTGTGTACATCTCGACAGACAGTGATTCACTCCATGGATGATTTGCCCGTCATTCTAAGTGCATCCGATGTTGCGGCGGTCCTGGGGATTTCCAGGGCAAAAGCCTATCAGCTTTTCCACAGACTTGACTTTCCCACATTGAAGCTGGACAAACGTCTGCTGGTTCGGCGGGAACTGTTTTTCCAATGGCTGGACAGGCAGACACAGGCGGAGGGGTACGGTGGATAGAATTGCAGTTTCTTTAAGGCTGTGCTATGATGGCCCCGGTAAAAGGAATAGACGTTTGTCCCGAAATACATCCGGAAAGTGAGGAAATTATGGCAACAAAGAAAGCAAACGGGAGCGGTTCTATTCGTAAAAGAGCAGACGGAAGATGGGAGGGGCTTTACAGCAACGGCTATGAGCCAAAGACCGGAAAGCTCATTCGCAAGTCCGTATATGGCAAAACCCAAAAGGAGGTCCGGCAAAAGCTGTCCCAAATCGCAACGGAAATGGACAATGGCACCTTCGCAGAGCCGTCCAAAATGAAAGTTTCCCAGTGGTTGGACGAATGGCTGACTAGCTACGCTATGAACATCAAGCCGGCCACCAGAAGTGCCTATGAGGAACACATTCGTGTCCACATCAAGCCAACACTGGGAGATATTTCTCTGAAACAGCTGTCTACAAGAGACATTCAGCAGCTCTATACCAGCCTGCTGAAAGAACGGGAACTGTCCCCAAAAACAGTCCGTAACATCCACGGTGTCCTGCACCGCACGCTGGAACAGGCAAAACTGCTGGGCTATATCAAGGTCAATCCGGCAGATGCCGCTGTACCCCCGCGTGTAGAGAAAAAGCAGGTAGAGGCCATGGATGTGGAGGATATTGGAAAGTTCCTGACCGCCATTCAGGGCAGCAAATACGAATACCCCTTGTTTGTGGCTGTATTCACCGGCTTACGCCAGGGTGAGCTTCTAGGGCTGACCTGGGATTGTGTAGACTTTGAAAATGGTCTGCTGCTCATCAACAAACAGCACAACCGAGTCAAAGGGGACACAGAGTTCCGGTTTGCCAGTCTGAAGAATGACAAAGCCCGTGTTTTGACTGCCGCAGACGAGGTGATGGAAGTCCTAAAGCTGCAAAAAGAGCGTCAAACCGCCTGGGCTGCTGCGTTAGGGGACGGCTGGTCAAATCCAGATTATCTGGTGTTCACTACAGAATTTGGCCGCTATATCAACAACAAGATTCTCTACCAGAACTTCAAGCGGATCATGGGGAAACTGGGCAAACCCAACCTCCGCTTTCACGATCTCCGCCATACTTACGCCGTCAACAGCCTGCGGGCCGGGGACGACATCAAGACCGTTCAGGAGAATTTAGGCCACGCCACCGCCTCATTCACGCTGGCAACCTACGCCCATGCCACACCCGGCATGAAGCGGGAGAGTGCCAAGAGAATGACCGAGTTCATCCGCTCGGTGCAGGGTGCTTAGCGGCATGAATCTAACCACAAAATTTCCCAATTGTGGTCACGGTTGTGGTCAAACGGAATCCGCCACTGAAACATCTAACTTTTCAGAGGTCAAAAGCACATATTCTTCCAAAAAGCAAAAGAAACTCCGCGCCAAAATTGGTGCGGAGTTGGTGGGGGAAGGTGGATTCGAACCACCGAAGCTATAAGCAGCAGATTTACAGTCTGTCCCCTTTGGCCAC
>JABLTL010084771.1_pt1 | contig 10680 bp, 9 predicted proteins | sample 7160151 | NCBI WGS metagenome assembly JABLTL01 (sample SAMN14651223, study PRJNA627086) | human gut metagenome | isolation source: feces | host: Homo sapiens
AATTGGAATGACTTATACTCCGGGCTCTCCGCTGACAGAGTTCTGTGATTATGTTGTAGGATACAAGTTCCGTACTGATCTGGAGATGAACTTCTCCGAAGACAAGGCATTGGTGCCATTAACGATTGCGGTTGAAATCCTGAATCAGGTAGAGGGATTTGAAGCATATGACAAATATCAGGATGGCCTGAATAAGATTGACGGCATTATTCGAAATGCTCAGAAACAAGTGGAACAGCGCGCTCTCGACTTTGCGCAGACATATAAAAATGACAAGATCATTTATACGATGGGAAGCGGTGCTGGGTATGGTGCAGCATACATTCAGAGCATCTGCATTTTTATGGAAATGCAGTGGATCAATTCCTCCAGCATTCATACCGGCGAGTATTTCCATGGACCTTTTGAAATTACGGATCTGAATACCCCCTTCTTGATTCAGATGAATGAAGGTCGGACACGTGCATTAGACGAGAGAGCGCTGGATTTTCTGAAAAAGTATGCGAAGCGCTATGAAGTGGTAGATGCAAAAGAACTGGGATTGTCTACGATTGAAGCTCCGGTTGTGGATTATTTTAATCAGACATTATTTACCTGTGTATATGACATCTACAATTTCGCGTTGGCAGATGCGAGAAAGCATCCGCTGAGCACGCGCAGATATATGTGGAAAGTAGAGTATTAAATAACGCTGTTTTCGGCAGACAGGAGTGTTGATTAATGGAAGAAAAGCTGCTTTCTTATATGGAGAAAGAAAAAATAGAGGCATTCTATATACATAAACCAGAAAACGTCCGTTATATTTGCGGATATTCTGGCGGAGATGTGTATCTTTTGATGATTCCGGGGCATTGGTATCTTCTGACAGACCCGAGATGCATGGAACATGCACAGATGGAATGCCCGATGTACGACTGTATTGACTGGAGACCTTACGGATCCATTATGAGCTGTATAGCGTCAATTGCACAAAAGGAAAATCTGAAATCGATTGCGTTTGAAGCAGACTGTATCAACGTTGCATTTTACAGAAAACTTCGTGAACAGACCAGATGTGAATTACTTCCTGTCGAGGGAATTGTGGAAGAATTCAGAACAATAAAGACAGAAAGTGAATTGGCAGATATCCGAATCGCGTGCGAGATTTCCTCACGAGCATTTGAATATCTTTGTGGACAAATCCATCCTGGCGTAACAGAAAAGGAACTGGAGGCAAAACTGGCGGCCTGGATGCAGTGTCAGGGATCAGATGTTAAGACAAGCGCGAATATTGTTATCTCAGGAGCTAAGACATCCATGCTTCATGGAAATCCGGATATGAAGGCAGTGGAGTATGGAGATTTTGTACTGATGGATTATGGCTGTAAATATAACGGTTATACAGCAGACATTACAAGAACTGTTGTAGTCGGAAAGGCAACAGGGAAGCAGAAAGAAGTTTATCAGTACGTAAAAGAGATGAATGAAGCCGGTATTGCAGCTGCCTGTGATGGGGTCCCTGCAGAGAACATTTATCTGGCAGCGCGTAAAGTGATTGAAAATACGGAATATATACCCTATTTTTATCAGAGCATCGGCCATGGATTTGGGTTATTTGTTCATGAACATCCATTTGTACGGCCAATGGGAACAGACATTCTGAAAGCCGGAAATACGATGACGGTAGAACCCGGAATTTATATTCCCGGATGGGGTGGGGTTCGTATAGAAGATGACATTCTGATTACAAAAACTGGGAATGAAAATCTTGTTTCGGCTCCGAAAGATTTGATCGAACTGTTCTAAATGCGGAAGATAAAAAGGAATCAGTGAATACAAAGCGTCAAAGGAGGATAACTATGGACAAAAAACGTGTAATGGCACTTGTGCTGTCGACGGTAATGGCACTGAGCGGTGCTGCTTGTTCAACGCCTGCATCGAAGGAAACGGCAGCGGCGGGAACATCTTCGGATTCAACTGTTGCATCAACGAAAGATGATGCAGCAGTGGATACGGCATCGGGTGAGAAAATTTTCCGTTATTCAATTGCAGCGGATGTGGCAACGCTGGATCAGCAAAAGATGAATGAATCTGTAGCAGCTACAATTGGTTATCATATCCAGGAAGGACTTACCCGCAGTATCAGCGGTGAAGTGTATCCTGGTATTGCGGAAAGCTGGGATGTCAGTGAAGATGGTTTGACGTACACATTTCATTTGAGAGATGCGGTTTGGAGTGATGGAAAAGCAATTACCGCAGATGATTTTGCTTATGGTATGAAGCGAATTGTTGATCCGGAAGTTGCCAGTGCTTTTGCTTTTATTGCAAAACCTCTTCTGAATGCAACGGAAATCACAGCAGGTGAGAAGAATGTGGATGAACTGGGTGTAAAGGTTATTGACGAGAAAACTCTGGAGTGTACCCTTGCTTTTCCGGCGCCGTATTTCCTTCAGCTGCTTTCTATGAGTCAGTTCTATGCGACAAGAGAAGATCTGGCGGAGCAGTACGGATCTGATTTCGCGGGAAGTGCCGATAAAAATGTGTATGATGGTCCGTTTAAGCTCAAAGAGTGGAAGCCGAATGACCGAATTATTCTTGAGAAAAATGAGAATTACTGGGATGCGGAAAATGTAAAGCTGGATGGTGCGGAAATCATTGTTGTCGCAGATGAAAATACAGCACTTGCCATGTACGAACAGGGTGAATTGGATTATGTGGACGTTCCCACTGATTTAATTCCGAATTATCCGGATGCAGAATTCTACTATTCCGGCGCATGTGATTTTATTAAGTTGAATACGGGAGATGGACCGCTGGCAAATCGAAACTTCCGTCTGGCGCTGAATTATGGTTTAAACCGCAATGAGTTTATCAATCTTTCTACAAATGGATACTGGACGCCGGCAAACCGATTTGTTCTTGGCATCGTTGGCGGTGAGTCAAAAACCTGGGAAGAAGAGCATCCTTATACGGCATTCCCTCTGGATGGAGATCAGGCAAAAGCGCAGGAATATTTACAGACAGCTATGAGCGAGCTTGGCGTGAGTGCTCCATCTGAAATTCAGATCGAGCTTCTTACAACGGATATGGAGAGAACGAAAAAAGAAGCAGAGGTAATTCAGGCACTCCTTCAGGATTCGTTAGGCATTGTCATCAATATTAGTCTGGTTCCGCGAGCGGATCGTTTGTCACGAGAAGAGACTGGTGATTATGAGATGGTAATCTCAGGCATTCTGCCAGATTATCCGGATCCGATTTCCTTCCTGGAATCCTGGGAGACAACATCGCCGTATAACCATACGAATTATTCAAATCCGGAGTATGATGCGCTTCTGGAGAAAGCTTATGCAGATGGAAATGCCACAACTCGTTTTGATACGCTGTTTGAAGCAGAGAAACTCTTTATGGAAGATGGCGGGCTGGTTCCGCTGCAGTTCCGCAGAAATGCAAAGCTGGTAAATACGGCAGTAACCGGAGTTACAAATTATTTCTGCGGCTACAATATCAATTTTATTCATGCGGATAAAGCAGAATAAAACAACGGGGTTTTACATATGGCGAAGTATATTTTGAAACGGTTGGCAGTATCAATTGTAACATTGTTTGTTCTGATTACGGTTGTGTTTGTTCTGGTGCGGGTTATGCCAGGCGATCCATTTACTGGAGAAAAAATCACTCCAGAGATAAAAGCAAACCTGGAAGCTTATTATGGTTTTGATAAGCCCCTGCCTGTTCAATACTTTACATATGTAGGAAATCTCCTGAAGGGCGAGTTTGGCTATTCCATGAAGTTCATGAACCGTTCAGTTGGAGATATCATAGCGCTTTCATTCCCATATTCTTTTGATTTGGGAATGAGGGCGCTGACCCTTTCGATTTCTCTTGGTTTGATTTTTGGCATTTTGGCAGCAAGAAACCGGGGGAAAAAGTTGGATCTTTTCTGCGTTGTTGTTGCAATTCTAGGTACATCAATTCCAGATTTTATTATGGGAGCTCTCTTGCAATATGTTTTTGGTATCGAATGGGGACTGCTTCCAGTTGCTCAGTATCTTGGTTTTCAGTATACGATCCTTCCATCGATAGCACTTGGCTTCTATACATTGGCGATGGTTTCTCGTATGATGCGTGCAAGTATGCTGGAAGTTATCAGCCAGGATTATATAAAGACAGCAAAGTCGGATGGAATCTCGAATCTTCGTATTGTATGGCGTCATCAGATTCGTAATGCAATCATGCCAGTTGTAACAATGCTCGGTCCGGTAGTAGCAGCAACACTGACGGGAACCTTCGTTATTGAATCCATATTTGCAATTCCAGGAATGGGAAAGTATTACGTAGAGAGCGTGCAAAACTTGGATTATTCTCTTGTTCTGGGAATGACAGTTTTCTTTGGCAGCGTAATGATTTTTGCTAATTTTTTGGTAGATGTTTTATATGGAATTATTGATCCGAGAATTCGTCTGGGAGGAAAGTAGGTAAGAGTATGACAGCAAAGAGATGCAAATGCGGAGAAATTCCTGAAATAGAGGCATCCAGGTTTGAGCATATAGGAAAAGACCAGGGAGAGATGGAGCAGATTACCCGGCCAAATCTTTCCTACTGGCAGGATGCATGGCGGAGAATCAAAAAGAATAAAGTGGCATTTTGTTCATTGCTGTTGATTCTTCTGTATGTATTACTGGCGATTTTTGCACCTATGTTCAGTCAGTATGGCTTTGCGGAAGTGGATTCCTCTCATATGAATGAATTCTTTTCTGCTCAGCATTGGCTGGGAACGGATTCACTGGGCAGAGATCTCTGGGTGCGAACCTGGAGGGGAGCCAGAGTTTCTTTGAGTATTGGATTCATTGCAGCTGTTCTGAATGCTTGCATTGGCGCAGTCATTGGAGGAGTGAGCGGTTATTACGGTGGGAAGCTGGATATGGTTATCATGCGTATCATAGATGTACTATATGGAATCCCCAGTTTAATTGTTACGATTCTTGTTATGGTTGTGCTTGGATCGGGAATTCCCAGCTTAATTGTGGCACTTATTATTGTTGGTTGGATTGGAACTGCACGGTTTGTCCGGGGAGAAGTTCTTCGGCTGAAAGAACAGGATTTTGTATCTGCAGCAAAAGTGCTTGGCGTATCAAATCTGAAGATTATTATCAAGCATATTATTCCTAATATTATGGGATTGATTATTACGAATCTGACGATGGCTGTTCCTAATGCAATTTTCCGAGAGGCATTCTTAAGCTATATTGGCCTTGGTATTGCACCGCCTGAATGCAGCTGGGGAATTCTGGCCAAAGAAGGCGTGAAAATGCTTCGCATAAAAGCTTATCAGCTGTTTGTTCCGGCATTTTTTATTTGCACAACCATGTTGGCGTTGAATCTTCTTGGAGATGGACTCCGTGATGCACTGGATCCAAAGCTTCGGGGAACGGAATAGGAGGAGCGGACAATGAATGAATCGCCACTGCTGAAAATTGAAGACCTGACATTTTCTTTCCGAACCTACGGCGGAGTTGTGAAAGCAGTACGAGGCGTTAGCTTTGAGGTAAATGCAGGAGAAACGGTAGGTATCGTAGGAGAGAGTGGATGCGGAAAGAGTGTGACAGCACAGTGCATTCTTAAGCTGAATCCGGAGCCGCCGGGATTTTTTGAAAAAGGATCCATTCAATACCATGGGGAGGAAATCATTACAAAAAGCGATAAGGAAATGCGGAAGATTCGCGGCATGGAGATTGGATTCATTTTTCAGGATCCTATGACATCTTTAAATCCAACGATGCGCATTGGAAAACAGATCGAAGAAGTATTTGCCAGTCATCCGGAAATCAGTAAAAAGGAAAGGAAAAAACGGGCAATTGAAATCCTCAAAATGGTAGGAATTAATGATGTAGAACGCCGGTATATGCAATATCCGCATGAACTGAGCGGAGGCATGAAGCAGAGAGTAATGATTGCGCGTGCATTAGTGGGAAATCCCAGCATTGTAATTGCGGATGAACCCACAACATCATTAGATGTTACAATTGAAGCTCAGATCCTGGATTTGCTAAAAAAGCTGCAAAAGGAATTAGGCACAGCAATTATTTTCATTACGCATGATCTTGGTGTTATTGCGAAACTGTGTGACCGTGTCGTTGTAATGTATGGCGGTAAGATTGTGGAATCAGGAATGGTCAGAGATATTTTTTATCAGACAGGACATCCATACACGAATGGGTTACTGAATTCTGTGCCTCGCCTGGATCTTTCCCGGGATGTGAAACTGGTTCCGATTCAGGGAACACCGCCGGACCTTTTTTCACCGCCGGTGGGCTGTCCATTTGCAGCTCGCTGTGAATATGCAATGAAGGTATGCAGAGAAGAAATGCCGCCGGAATTTGAATTATCCGAAGGGCATTACTGTGCATGCTGGCTTCGGCATCCAAATGCACCTGAAATACAGCTTACAAGATTCTGAGAAAGGAAAAAATGAGATGATGAAAAAACCTATTTCCGAAAAAGATCCGCTGGTTCAGGTGAAAGATGTATGCAAATATTTTCAGGTGTCAAAGAAAGGTATATTGAAAGCGGTAGATCATGTATCGTTTGATATTTATCGGGGTGAAACATTAGGTCTTGTAGGTGAAAGCGGATGCGGAAAATCTACGATCGGAAGATGTATTGTGCGTCTTCATGAGCCGACTTCCGGAGAAATTATTTATGATGGAATAAGCAGCAGAAAGACAGGCAGAGAGGAACAGCTCAATTTTTGCCGAAAAGTGCAGATGATTTTTCAAAACCCATATTCTTCTTTAAATTCCAGAATGACGGTGAAAGAAATCATCGGTGAGGGGATGCGCATTCATTATAAGTATTCTGATGCTGAGATTGAGCAGAAGGTGGAGCAATTACTGAAGATTGTTGGCTTGAATCGTGATCATATGTCCCGGTTTCCGCATGAATTCAGCGGAGGACAACGGCAGCGAATCGGGATTGCCAGAGCATTGGCTGTAAATCCTGAATTTATTGTTTGCGATGAACCGATTTCTGCGCTGGATGTATCTATACAGGCACAGGTAATTAATATGCTGAAAGAGCTGCAGGAAGAACTTCACCTGACATACTTGTTTATTGCACATGATCTTAGTGTGGTAAAGTATATTTCGGACAGAATTGTCGTTATGTATTTGGGGACTATGGTGGAAATCAGTGAGACAGAGGAACTTTTCTCCAATCCGATTCATCCGTATACCAGATCACTGCTGTCAGCAATCCCTGTTGCGGACCCGGATTTATCATCTGCGCGCCAGCGAATTATGTTAAAGGGAGAAATTCCCAGCCCCATTAATTTGAAGCCGGGGTGCCATTTTGCAGAACGTTGTCCGGAAGCGGAAGAAAGATGCTTTCAGGAATCACCGAAATTGTGTGATAGAGGAGACGGGCATTGCGTAGCCTGTCATCATGCGGTTTGATGTTGTAGGATTTTGCAAAATGGGTTGCCTGTACTTGCAATTTTGTGATAGAATATTATAATAGTTACTAACACAAAGTCAAGTAAAATCTAATAAAGAAAGCCAGCAATTATTTTAACGTATAAAAAACGCTGGAGAAATGTGTATATGGGATTAGATAATCAGGGCAGTCAGCCTCTCTACAAACAATTAGAAGAAAAAATAATTCAGGATATTGAAAATGGCATTTATCGAAAAGGGCAGAAGATTCCAACGGAAAAAGAATTAAGCCAGATGTATGATGTGAGCAGAATTACTGTACGCAAAGCGTTGGAAGAAATTACGAAACAGGGAATTCTGGAACGTCATGCGGGAAAGGGCACTTATGTTGCATCTGTGAAGCTGCAGAGATCGATTGCTACTTTTATGAGTTTTACGGAGTGCTGTGAGGCTCAGGGCTTAAAACCAGGCGCACGCATGATCAAAAATGTAATTGAAGATGCAACCGCGGAAGATTGTGATACGCTGGAGATTGAACCGGAATCCAAGGTATTGGCGATTGACCGAATCCGTTATGCAGATGGGGTACCAGTTTCTCTGGAGCAAGGGCGATTTACAGAAGATTATTTTTATCTTTTGCAGGAAAATCTGAATGACTGTTCTCTTTTTCAGATTTTGCGAGAAAAATATGGGATTACTTTGACCAGTGGGAAGAATATATTAGAGCTTGCATATGCCAGCTTTGAAGTTTCTCGGTATTTGCAGATCCCTTCTCGATCTCCGCTTCTGCTTATGTCTGGCCTGATTATGGATGGAAATGGAAAGAATGTTTTTTATTCAAAGCAATATATTGTAGGTGATAAGTTTAAATTTTACCTATAAAGTTTGTGAAGTACTTCTAAAAGATATTATTTTCAAAGACTTATCAATGTCTGTGTTCTTTTAATAATGCTTGCAGAGGAGAACGAATGAAAATATCCTGTATACAGATGAATGTGAAGCTGGGAGATCGGGAATATAACTTCGCACACGCAGAAGAATTAATCGCTCAGGCTGTCAAAGCGACCCCGGATGTGATTGTACTTCCAGAAACCTGGAACACCGGCTTCTTCCCGCGCGAAAGGCTTGCAGAAATGGCAGATTCCGATGCGGCAGAAACCATCCGGCGTATCGGCGCATTGGCGAAAGAGTATCAGGTCAATATTGTGGCCGGAAGTATCGCGAATAGAAAAGCCGCGAAGGAAAAGAATGCAGCGAATGCAAGCGAAAAGAGCACAGATGAGAGAAATGCAGCTGGAAAGGGCGCAGACGGGAAGACTAGAAATGTTTATAACACGGCCTGCGTATTTGATCGCTGTGGAGATTGCATCGCGACCTACGATAAAGTTCACCTGTTTTCCCCGATGGGAGAGGACGATGCCTTTACCGCCGGAGACCGCATCTGTCAGTTCACACTGGATGGAATCTCCTGCGGACTGATCATCTGCTATGATCTGCGCTTTCCGGAATGGGTCAGAAAGACGGCTCTGCCGGGCATTGATATCCTATTTGTGGTATCCCAATGGCCAGCAGCCCGCACCAGCCATCTGCTCGCATTGACTACGGCTCGTGCCATCGAGAACCAGACTTTTGTGGCCTGCTGCAATTCCTGCGGCATGGCATACGACACCGTATACGGAGGAAGCTCTGCAATCCTTGATCCGCTGGGTGAGATGATTACCTCTGCAGGAGCGGAGGAGATGATTCTCACCGCAGACTGCGATTTCTCGCAGATCGAAGCCATTCGCAGAGCGATTCCAATCTTCCATGACCGCCGGCCGGAGCTTTACTGAAATGGCATTACCAATCATGGATAATAGCCTCTGATCTGAGAGACAGAGAAGGACATCGCTATGAGCAGTAGCATATCAACGAATGAGAACAAGCGCCCGTGGATTGCTGTCAGTGCCTGCCTTCTGGGTGAGAACTGCAAGTACAACGGTGGGAATAATTACCGGGCGGAATTGAAGGAATTTCTGGCGGATTATAAGGTAATACCAGTCTGTCCGGAAGTCGCCGGAGGACTTCCAACGCCAAGAGTTCCTGTCGAGCTTAAAGATGGCATCCCATTTGACCGGGATGGTATCAGCCGGGAGAAGGAATTCCGCCTGGGAACTGAACGCACCCTGCAGGAGCTTAAGGACAAAGAGATCGCATTCGCAATCCTCCAGTCCCGCAGCCCGTCCTGCGGAGTCGGGCAGATTTATGACGGAACCTTCAGCGGAACCAAAATCCCCGGCATGGGAATGTTCGCCGCAGCAATGAAAGCCGCCGGGTATCCGGTGTATGATGTCGAGGAGGTTCTTGGTGGAATGTTGCCAGAAAAGAAATAACGCTCACATGTTCTGTGAGCGTTATTTTTAGCAGGTTGTTATATACAGAACGCAGCATAGAGAGGAACAATTTTTTTATTATCCTCGAAGCCGAAGTTTTTGGCGGAAAGCCGGATCGCATAGGCGGGGTTATAAGTATCCATATAGATTTTTAAACTTTTGGCTTTGGTGTTGTCAGCAGATTTTACTTCTATGGGAATCAGCTGACCGTCACGCTGAATTACAAAATCAATTTCAGCTCCGCGCGCGGATTCCCAGAAGTAAGTGTGATAGCCGTTAATGGAAAGCTGCACATTGACGTAGTTCTCTACCATACCACCTTTAAAATCGTTGAGTTCTTCAACCATATAAAGAATATCGTTGGCAGCCAAATCCTTTTTTGCGCAAAGAAGCCCCAAATCCGAAACATAAATTTTAAATGCGTCAATATCGCGATAGTTTTCCAGAGGCTTTTTGATCTGCTCCACCTTATAAACCTGTGATACGATGCCAGACAGGCAGAGCCATTCAATTGCATTTTCAAATTCAGAAGCCCGCCCGCCTTTTTTGATCAGTTTATACTGAAAGCGAGTGTTCTTCTTTGAAAGCTGAACAGTTATATTGTCGTAGGCAAGTCTGGTTTTCTTAATTTCATTCAGGTTGTTATACTTGCTCATGTCATTCAGGTAACTGGCAAGTATTGTATCCTGCGTATGGCGGACAAGAATATAGTCTTTCGTCTGGACAAACTGCATCACGCACTCCGGCATACCGCCGACAACAAGATACTGACGGTAGAGCTGCATTGCAGTATCATGTAATGCGGATGGCAGCGGTGTATTCATGTGGAAACAATTCTTTATCTGTTTCACCAGATTTTCTTCACCAAGAGCCAGCATAAATTCTTCCATATCCATAGG
>JABLTL010157861.1_pt1 | contig 10672 bp, 9 predicted proteins | sample 7160151 | NCBI WGS metagenome assembly JABLTL01 (sample SAMN14651223, study PRJNA627086) | human gut metagenome | isolation source: feces | host: Homo sapiens
CTGCGACAGCTCCCAGCCGCCCTGCGCCGTGCACAGCTGCAAATAGCGCGTGTCCGCCGCCAGCGTCTCCGCCGCCGCGGCATAGGCGCGCGTGACGCGCAGAGCGCAGAGCGCGACGGTCGCTCTGCGCGGTGCGATCTCCTGCTGTGCCATCACGCAGCGCGCGATGGCAGCAGCCGCCGCCTCGCGCAGAGGCCGCACATCCACCGGGACGATCCCCCGCGCGGCAAAGCGCTCATACAGGGAAAACCCCCGCGGAAAGACCGCCTGCGTCACACCGTACCGTTCCAGTGTCCGCGCGGCGGTACGCAGGCTCCACACCGCCCGCAGACTGTCGCCGCGGCGGATGCCTACGGCAAGGAACCGCACACCGCCCAAACGCTTTTCCCGCGCGCCGCATCGCTCGCCCGCGCCGCGCCATTCCAGTAAGCCAAACATGGTTTCCCCTCTCTCCCCTATCCCACGACACAAAAAGGACTCTCCCTACTCTATGGGAGAGTCCTTTGTTTCCATGCCGGTAAATTCAGTTCCACGCCTTAACGTAGTCCGTCAGGTACTTGAGCGGATTGACGAGCTGACCGTTCTCTGTGATCTCAAAATGCAGATGCGGACCGCTGCCGACGCCGCTCGAGCCGGTCACGCCGATGGCCTGTCCCTGCTTGACCACCGCGCCGACGCTCACCGAGCGCTTGGAAAGGTGCTGGTAGGTGGTCGTGTTGCCGCTGCCGTGGCTGATGACGATGTACTGCCCACGCACACTGTTGCTCGACGAAATGATGACCGTGCCGGCCTTGGCGGCATAGACGGTAGAGCTGTAGTACACGCCGCCGATGTCAATGCCGCGGTGGTTGGTGGAGGCGCCCTTGATGCCGGTGTTGCGCTTGCCGAAGGGCGATGTGACGCGCTTGCTGGTCGTCACGGGCCAGATGTAGCCGCCGTAGGTCACCGTTGTGTTGCCCTGCTGCGCGGCAAGCTCCTTGCTCAGGCGGACGATCTCCTTCTGCGTTTTTTCCTCCTCGGCCTCGATCTCGGCGAGCACGTCCTTATAATCCGCCTCGTTCTCCTCCATTTCCTTGATGAGACCGGTCGCCTCGGTGCGCTGATCGCGCAGCTCGTTGTTCTTGACCGCCAGCGCCTCCTTGGCGCTCTGCTGCTCGGCGAGCGAGGTCTCGAGCGTCTGCTGCTTTTCCGCAATCTGCGCCTGCAGCACGCGCAGGTCGTCGATCACGCGCTGGTCAGCCTCCATCACCTCGCTGATGAAGTCCATCGCGCCGAGCAGTTCCTCAAAGCTCGACGACTGGAAAAGCACTGACCAGTAGGACACCGTCCCGCGCTCCTCCATTGCGCGCACGCGCTTGCAGAACAGCTCGTACTGATCCGCCTCCTGCGCCTGCGTCTCGCTGAGCTCCTGCTCGGTCTGCTCGATGAGCGCTTCATACTGCGCGATCTGCTGCTCGGTGTTGGCGATCTCCTCGCTGATGAGGTCGATCTGCTGATCGAGCAGCGCCTTGCGCTTGAGCGTGTTGGCCTTGTCCTTTTTGAGCGCGCTGAGCTGCTTGTTCACCTCGCTCTTTTTGCTTGAGAGCGCGTTGGATTCCTTTTTCAGCTTGTCGATGTCTGCCTGGGTGACGGCGGAGGCCGTCTGCGGCGGCAGTCGCAGCGGCGTCAGGTCCGCCGCGAGCACACCGAAGGCAAACAGGAACGCGACCGCCGCGCGCAATACTCGTTTTGTTCTCATGGGCAGCCGCCCTCCTTTTTCAGACTTGCAGGAATTTGCGGATTGCCGTCAGGCTGCCGCCGACGCCGACGAGCATTCCCACGCCGACGAACACCAGCGCGACCGGCTTCCATATCGTCGCAAAGTCCACAACGCTGAAGAGATTCAGCGCGTCGGACACGGAAATGCTCCGCGCGACGGTCGCGTACAGCAGCCATTGCAGGCCGAAGGCGATGCCCGCGCTCAGAAGGCCGATGATGAAGCCCTCATACACAAAGGGCCAGCGGATGAAGCCGTTCGTCGCGCCGACCATCTTCATAATGGCGATCTCGTCGCGCCGGTCGAAGGTCGTGAGCTTGATGGTATTGGAGATGATGAACACGGAAACGACCAATAATATCGCGATGAGCGCGATGCACACCACGCCCGCCACGTTCCGCAGCGTGATGAAGCCCTCCGCCAAATTTTCGTCCGCGCGGGCGTCCGCGATACCGGTCACCTTCTTGACCGCCTCGCGCGTCTCCTCCATCCGGCCGAGGTCGATCACCTTAATGGCAAAGCGGTCGCGCAGGATCTCCGGGTCCAAATCGCCGAGGGCGTATTTCCCCTCGTACTTTTTCTCGAAGGTCTCGCAGGCCTCCTCGCGCGTGATAAAGCGCACGCTCCTCACATTCGGCACCGCCTCGACGGCGGACTGGAGCGAGCGCCCCTGTGCCTCCGTGAGCGTATCGTCCACAAAAGCAAGGATCTCATTTTCGCTTTCCAGCTGACGAAGCTGCTCGTTGACGTTGTAGGCCACGAGGGAAAACGTGCCCATGACGAGCAGGCAGGCCACGGTGATGCCGACAGCCGCAAAGGACATAAAGCCGTGGCTGAACAGATTCACCACGCCCTCGTGGAAAAAGTAACCAAAATCGTGTCTTCTCATCGCGCCTCACCTCATATTGTAGCCGATGCCGTCGCTCACGACGATACCGCGCTCAAGCGTAATGACGCGCTTCTGGAACTTGTTGACCAGATCCTTTTCGTGCGTCACGACGAGCACCGTGGTGCCGAGCTGGTTGATGCGCTCGAGCAGCATCATGATCTCCAGCGAGCGGGCGGGGTCGAGGTTGCCGGTCGGCTCATCGGCGATGATGGTATAAGGGTTGTTGACGAGTGCGCGCGCGATGGCCACGCGCTGCTGCTCGCCGCCGGAGAGCTGGTTGGGGAACTGATTGGCCTTGCCGTCCAGTCCCACCAGCTTGAGAACGTAGGGGATGCGCTTTTTCGCCTCGCGCGGCGAGGAGCCCACGGCGCGCATGGCAAAGCTCAGATTTTCATAGACCGTTTTCTTCTCGATCAGGCGGAAATCCTGAAAGATCACGCCGATAGACCGGCGCAGCAGCGGGATCTGCCGGTCGGAAATGTTGTTGAGGTTAAAGCCGTTGATCATCAGCCGGCCGCCGCTCGGCAGGACCTCGCCCGTGAGAAGCTTGATGATGGTCGATTTGCCGCTTCCGGAGGGACCGACGAGAAAGACGAATTCGCCGTCGTTGACCTCCATCGTCACACCGCGCAGCGCGTGTGTCCCGTTCTCATATTCCTTCTGCACGTCGGTCAAGCGGATCATCGCCGTGTTCTCCCCTTTTTCTCCAAGTTTGCCTATTTTATTCTATTATACGCGAGCGGCGAAGAAATGGCAATAAAAATTATGTAAACAGCCGCTGTTTTTTTGACGCTCCCCAGCGGAAAAAGTTCCCAAGGCGCAAAAAAGAGGCTTTCCCTTCGGAAAGCCTCCTTCGCTATTCTCTTACGCCTCGATGCCGCGGGAGGCAAGGTACTTTTTGACCATCAGCGCCACCTTGAAGGTAATGGCGTCGTCGAACTCACGCAGGTCAAGGCCGGTGAGCTTCTTGATCTTCTCCAGACGGTAGACGAGCGTGTTGCGGTGGACGAACAGCTTGCGCGCCGTTTCGGAGAGAACGAGGTTGTTCTCAAAGAACTTGTTGATGGTAAAGAGCGTTTCCTTATCGAGCGAGTCGATGGGGTTCTTCTTGAAGACCTCCTGCAGGAACATCTCGCACAGGGTGGTCGGCAGCTGATAGATCAGACGGCCGATGCCGAGGTTTTCGTAGCTGACGACATATTTCTCCGTATCGAAGACCTTGCCCACCTCGATGGCGATCTGCGCCTCCTTGTAGCTCTTGGCGAGGTCGCGCAGGTGCGCGGCGACCGTGCCGATGCCGACGACGACCATGCTCTCGCCGTTCTCACGCAGCGTCTCTTCGATGAGCTGGGCAGTCTTCTCCAGATCGCGCGTGCCGACATTCTCGCCAAGCTGCTGAATGAGCACCACGTCACTCTCGCCCATGGAAAGCGCGAAGCTGGTCTGGCGGTCCGGGAAGATGTTCTGCACTGCCTCCACGGTCAGGCCCTCAAAGTGCTCGTCCAGGCGGCGGATCAGAAACACGCCGCGGTTGAGCTCGGTCTCAACGTGCAGCTCCTTGGCACGGATATAGAGGTCGCTGAGCATGATGTTGTCGGAGATGATGTTCTTGATGAAGGAGACCTTGTCGTACTTCTCCTCATAATAGCTCTTGGCCGCGTTGAGCGCGACCGCCGCCATAGAGCAGGCCGCGCGGCTCATCTCGTTCTCGCCATAGGCAAAAACCGCAAAATCAAAGTGGCCGTTCCAGCCGGACAGCGTCTTGAAGGTCTTGCCGGCGAGCGGAACCACGCTCTCCTCCGCGTCGTTGATGCTGCTCACAAGCTCGCTCCAATGACTGCCAATCTCGCTCAGCTCCGTACAGGCAATGACGGTGCCCTCGGCGTCGATCACGCCGATCTCGGTATCGACCGCATCCTTGAATTGCAAAACAATGTTCTGGAAAACTCTCCCTGACATGGTGTACCTCCCGAAACCCTTACGCGGGTAGTTTGTGCAACTTGCTGATTGAATGAAATTATTATACTTGGCTTCGACATAATTTGCAAGCTATTTTTTCTTTTTTCCACAAAAAACTTTTTCTTTTTTGTGAAAAGCGTAAAGGATATTGGGACAAGTGTTCAATCTCCCGCAAATTTCGTTGGGCATTTTGTCTACCGCTGAAGCTGTGCCTCCTCTGCTGCCGTCAGCAGGCGGAATTCGCCCGGCGCGAGCGTGTCATCGAGCCGCAGCGACCCCATCGAAAGGCGCTTCAAATACGTCACCGGCTTGCCGCGGGCAGCCAGCATCCGCTTGACCTGGTGGAACTTCCCCTCGCGCAGCGTGACGAGGCATTCGCTCGTCTCTCCCGCGGCGAGGATCTCCAGCCCTGCGGGCAGGCACTCCAGCCCGTCGCCGAGCGTCATGCCCGCCTCGAACGCCGCGCAGTCCTCAGGTGTCAGCCGGCCCGACACGCGGGCGTAATAGACCTTATCGACGTGCTTTTTCGGACTGAGCAGCGCGTGCGCCAGCTCGCCGTCGTCCGTCAAAAGCAGCAGCCCCTCCGTATCCTTATCGAGCCGTCCGACCGGAAACACGCCGATCTTGCGAAGCTCCGGCGTGAGCAGGTCCAGCACCGTTCTGCCCCGCCCATCCTCGGTCGCGCTCAGCACGCCTGCGGGCTTATGCAGCATGACGTAGGTGTACTTTCGGAGCAGCAGCTCCTCCCCGTTGACCGCGATGCGGCAGCTCTCCGCGTCATACTTCTCCTCCGCGCTGCCGGCGATCCTCCCGTCCACCAGCACGCGGCCCTCGCGCACGAGCGTCTTGACCTCGCGGCGCGACCAGCGTCCCGTCGAGGCGATGAGCTTGTCCAGCCGTTCCTTCGCCATACCCATTCTCCTCTGCTTTCACTTTCATTTCTGCGCCCATCCTATCATACTTTTCCCCGTTTGGGAATAGTCTTTCGTGAAAGGGTGTGACGCTGTGTTTATCTGCACGATGAAATATTCCCGCCGCCGGCTGCTCGGCGTTTTGTGGCTGCTGCTTCTTGCCTTTCTCGGCTTTCTCCTGCTGCGCTCATGCGGCTCGGACCGTACCGCTGCCGCCGCAACAAACGAGCAGCGCGTCGCCTACCTGAACTCCCTCGGCTGGCAGGTCGAGCCGGAGCCGGTCGAAACACTCTCGCTCACCCTGCCCAAGGAGCTGGAGGAGCCCTATCTGAGCTACAACGTGCTCCAGCGCGCGCAGGGCTTTGAACTGGAACCCTGCTGCGGCAAAACGGTCGAGCGCTGCACCTACACGGTGAAAAACCACCCCTCGGGCAAGGTCTGTCAGGCCGACCTCTACATCTGCGGCGGCGAGATCGTCGCGGGCGATATCCTCTGCACCGGCGAAGGCGGCTTCATCGCGCCGCTGGCCTTTCCGAAGGACGCCTGAGCGCTCACCTTCCCCGCTTCGCTCTCGTTTTCCGGCGGAGCTTCTTCACAGGGCAAAAAGAAAGACAGCCTTTCGGCTGTCTTTCTTCTATCTCATTCAGGAATTAGTCCTTGCACTCGATAACAACACCGGAACCGACGGTACGGCCGCCTTCACGGATAGCGAAGCGGAGGCCCTTCTCGATCGCGATGGGGGTGATCAGCTCAACGTTCATGTCGACGTTATCGCCGGGCATACACATCTCGGTGCCCTCGGGCAGAGTGATGACGCCGGTGACGTCGGTGGTACGGAAGTAGAACTGAGGACGATAGTTGTTGAAGAACGGGGTGTGACGGCCGCCTTCATCCTTGGTCAGAACGTAGACCTGGCCAACGAACTTGGTGAGGGGGTGAATGGAGCCGGGCTTGCAGAGGACCTGGCCGCGCTCGATCTCGGTCTTGGCAACACCGCGGAGCAGAGTACCAACGTTATCGCCGGCTTCGGCGTAGTCGAGCAGCTTGTGGAACATTTCGATACCGGTGACGACGGTCTTGCGACGCTCGTCGGTCAGGCCGATGATCTCGACTTCCTCGCCGAGCTTGAGCTGACCACGCTCAACTCTACCGGTGGCGACGGTGCCGCGGCCGGAGATGGTGAAGACGTCCTCAACGGGCATCAGGAAGGGCATATCGGCCTTACGGTCGGGAGTGGGGATATAATCGTCAACAGCGTCCATGAGCTCCTTGATGCAGGCATACTCGGGGGCGTTGGGATCGGTGGACTCGGAAACGAGAGCGTTCAGAGCGGAGCCCTTGATGATGGGAATCTCATCACCGGGGAACTCATAGCTGGAGAGCAGCTCACGGACTTCCATCTCGACGAGCTCGAGCAGCTCCTCATCGTCGACCTGGTCGCACTTGTTCAGGAAGACAACGATGGCGGGAACGCCAACCTGACGGGCGAGCAGGACGTGCTCGCGGGTCTGGGCCATAGGACCGTCGGAAGCAGCGATGACCAGGATCGCGCCGTCCATCTGGGCAGCACCGGTGATCATGTTCTTGATATAGTCGGCGTGGCCCGGGCAGTCAACGTGAGCATAGTGACGCTTCTCGGTCTCATACTCAACGTGGGCCGTGTTGATGGTAATGCCGCGCTCGCGCTCTTCGGGAGCCTTATCGATGGAGCTGTAGTCGGTGTACTGGGCCTTGCCCTGCATGGCGAGCCACTTGGTGATGGCAGCGGTCAGGGTGGTCTTACCATGGTCGACGTGACCGATGGTGCCGATGTTTACGTGGGGCTTAGTTCTCTCGAATTTCTGCTTAGCCATTAGAGTGATCCTCCTATTATGATTTTTTCATTGTTTTCGGTGTCACTTGCATAACACCATGATTTTACCGTAAATCGAGCCGATTTGCAACTGTTATTTTCGTGCCTCAGCTCATGTGGCGCCCGGTGCGCTGATCGATGATCTTTTCCTGAATGCTCTTCGGGATCTCGATGTAGTGCGAGGGCTCCATCGTGTACTGACCGCGTCCCTGCGTGCGGGAACGGAGGTCGGTGGCATAGCCGAACATCTCGGCGAGGGGAACAAACGCGTCGATCTGCTGCGCGCCGGAGCGGGCCTCGAAGCCCTGGATCTGACCGCGGCGGCTGTTGAGGTCGCCGATGACATCACCCATATACTCGTCGGGGACAATGACGCTGACCTTCATGATCGGCTCGAGCAGCGTGGGGCCGGCCTTCTGGCAGGCTTCCTTGAACGCCATGGAGCCGGCGATCTTGAACGCCATCTCCGAGGAGTCGACCTCGTGGTAGGAGCCGTCGTACAGCGTGACCTTGACGTCGACCACCGGATAACCGGCGAGCACGCCCGCGAGCATCGCGCCCTGGATACCGGCATCGACCGCGGGGATATACTCCTTGGGAACGCTGCCGCCGACCGTGGCGTTGACGAACTCGTAGCCCTTGCCGGACTCATTGGGCTCAACGTGGATCTTGACGTGACCGTACTGGCCCTTACCGCCGCTCTGGCGGGCATACTTGGTGTCCTGATCGACGGCCTTGGTGATGGTCTCCTTATAGGCGACCTGCGGCGCGCCGACGTTCGCCTCGACCTTGAACTCGCGGAGCAGACGGTCGACGATGATCTCCAGATGGAGCTCGCCCATACCGGCGATGATGGTCTGACCGGTCTCTTCGTCCGTGTAGGTCTTGAACGTGGGGTCCTCCTCAGCCAGCTTCATCAGCGCAATGCCCATCTTCTCCTGACCAGCCTTGGTCTTGGGCTCGATGGCAACGCGGATCACAGGCTCGGGGAACTCCATGCTCTCGAGGATGATCGGGTGCTTTTCATCGCAGAGCGTGTCGCCCGTCGTGGTGTTCTTGAGACCGACCGCCGCGGCGATGTCGCCGGAGTAAACGGTCTCGATATCCTCACGATGGTTGGCGTGCATCTGCAGGATACGGCCCATGCGCTCACGAACATTCTTGGTGGAGTTGAGAACGGAGGAGCCGGTGTTGAGTGTACCGGAATAGACGCGGAAGAAGCTCAGGCGGCCGACATAGGGGTCGGTCATGATCTTGAATGCCAAGGCGGAGAAAGGCTCGTCATCGCTCGGCTCACGCTTGTCTTCTTCGTCCGTCTTCGGGTTGATACCCTCGATGGCGGGGATATCGGTCGGCGCGGGCATATAGTCCACAATGGCATCGAGCAGCTTCTGCACGCCCTTGTTGCGGTAGGATGTACCGCAGACCACAGGGATCATCTCGACCGCGACGGTCGCCTTGCGGATCGCTGCGCGGATCTTGGCGGTGGGGATCTCCTTGCCCTCAAGATACATCTCCATGATCTCATCGTCGAACATGGAAACGGCGTCGAGCAGCTTCTCACGGTATTCCTCCGCGAGCTCGCGCATATCCTCGGGGATCTCCTCCACGCGCATATCCTTGCCCATTTCGTCGTAGTAGACGTCCGCGTTCATCTCGACCAGGTCGATGATGCCGCGGAATTCGGCTTCCTTGCCGATGGGCAGCTGGATGGGCACCGCATTGCACTTGAGACGCTCGTCGATCATGCGCAGGACGTTATAGAAGTCCGCGCCCATGATGTCCATTTTGTTGACGTAGATCATGCGGGGCACATGGTAGTGATCCGCCTGACGCCAAACCGTCTCGCTCTGCGGCTCAACGCCGCCCTTGGCGCACATGACGGTCACAGAGCCGTCGAGCACGCGAAGGCTGCGCTCCACCTCGACCGTGAAGTCGACGTGGCCCGGGGTGTCGATGATGTTGATGCGATGGTTCTTCCAGAAGCACGTCGTGGCGGCAGACGTAATGGTGATGCCGCGCTCCTGCTCCTGCTCCATCCAGTCCATCGTCGCAGTACCCTCGTGGGTCTCGCCGAGCTTGTAGTTGACGCCTGTGTAGTACAGGATACGCTCGGTCGTGGTGGTCTTGCCTGCATCGATGTGGGCCATGATGCCGATATTTCTTGTTTTCTCCAGAGATACTTTTCTCGGCATAAGATTCTCCTTGCTTTCTTACCAGCGGAAGTGGGCGAACGCCTTGTTGGCCTCGGCCATCTTGTGGGTATCTTCGCGCTTCTTCACAGCCGCGCCGGTGTTGTTGGCGGCGTCCATGAGCTCGCCGGCGAGACGCTCGGCCATGGTGCGCTCACCGCGGGCGCGGGAGTAGGCCGTCAGCCAACGCAGACCGAGGGTCTGACGACGGGCGGGACGAACCTCCATAGGGACCTGATAGTTGGCGCCGCCGACACGGCGGGTCTTGGTTTCGAGAACGGGCATGATGTTTTCCATCGCCTGAGTAAAGACGTCGAGCGGCTCATTGCCGGTCTTTTCCTTGATGATGTCAAACGCACCGTAGACGACCTTCTGTGCAACGCCCTTCTTGCCGTCGAGCATGATGCTGTTGACGAGCTTGGTCACGAGGACACTGTTGTACATAGGATCGGGCAAAATTTCTCTCTTGGGAACATTACCTCTTCTGGGCACTTTGCTTCCCTCCTTCTTATAATATAGAAATCATAGGTACTCGCGGACGGGGCTTGCCCCCGCCGTGTTTCGGCCTGCCAAAGAGGTATCCTTATATGATAAGACCTTTTGGCAAAGCTCTACTTTCATGCAGACCTTACTTCTGCTTCGGGCGCTTCGCGCCGTACTTGGAACGGCCCTGCATACGGCCCTGCACGCCCTGCGCGTCCAGAGTGCCGCGGATGATGTGGTAACGCACACCGGGGAGGTCCTTGACACGGCCGCCGCGGATCATGACCACAGAGTGCTCCTGCAGAGAATGACCGACGCCGGGGATGTAAGCGGTGACCTCGTAGCCGTTGGTAAGACGCACACGGGCGATCTTACGAAGAGCGGAGTTAGGCTTCTTGGGGGTCGCGGTTCTCACAGCGGTGCAGACGCCGCGCTTCTGAGGAGAAGGAAGGTTGGTTTCCTTGTTCTTCAGCGTGTTGAGGCTATACTGCATGGCGGGAGAATTGGACTTGTAGGTGGCCTGCTCTCTGCCCTTGCGGACCAGCTGATTAAAAGTAGGCATTCAAAAGTTCTCCTTTCTGAAAAATTGCGAGCCGGAAGTCGGTCATTTCGGCGTATGAAGGCCGATGC
>JABLTL010100208.1_pt1 | contig 10665 bp, 9 predicted proteins | sample 7160151 | NCBI WGS metagenome assembly JABLTL01 (sample SAMN14651223, study PRJNA627086) | human gut metagenome | isolation source: feces | host: Homo sapiens
GAAACAGCACTATATTTTCTTTGCGATGAAAAAGGAATAACAAAGAAAGGCTGATAATTTTTTTCTTTAGAGAAGTATTGATGAAGTGCTATAGATGTCATATTGCCATCTTCTAAGCAATAATTCATATTTTTGATAATTTGATCAATATTAAAATGATCATCAAAACAAATAACATCATCAACTTTAAGCTTACCTTCAGTAAGCGTTCCTGTTTTATCTAAACAAATAGTATCCACACGAGCAAGAGTTTCAATGCAAAATAGATTTTGGACAAGAGTATTTTTTTTAGCAAGTCTTAGAACACTTAAAGATAGGGCGATTGTTGTAAGTAATACAAGTCCAGATGGAATCATTCCTAAAACAGCAGCTACAACTGAAACAACTGCATCACTAAATGGATAATGACCAATAAAATATTCTTTAAAAAAGAGTAAAATTGATAAAGGAATGATAATAATTGAGATAATTTTTAAAATTTGGTCAATCGATTTTGATAGCTCTGATTTTTTGCTTTCAAATTCTTTTGCTTGAGCGGTAAGCTTATGAATATAACTTTCTTTTCCTACATGAATTACTTTACAAATTGCACGTCCTGATGTAACAAAACTTCCTGAAAGAAGTGAATCACCATTGACTTTTAAAATAGCATCGCTTTCACCTGTAAGAAGTGATTCATTTGCTTCTATATGACCTTCTAAAAGTTCACAATCAACAGGTATTTGCATTCCTGTATTTAAAATGATGAGATCATCTTGAACAATTTCATCAACATTGATTTTAGATAATTGATTATCTCTTAAAACATCAATTTGTTGTTTTGTTAAAATACTTAACTGATCTAATGTCCTTTTTGCTTTTATTTCTTGATAACTTCCTGTTAAAGTATTAAAAAAGATAACAGAGATAAAAAGGGTATTACGATAAGATCCAACAAAAACAAGACATGCAAATAGTAGAATATTAATTAAATTGAAAAATGTAAAAATATTATTAAAAATAATTTCTTTATATGTTTTTGTTGTTTTACTTTCCACAAAATGAGTTTTCCCAAGTTGTTGCCTTTTTAAAACGTCTTCTTGAGATAGACCTGAGAATTCTCTATCAAATATTTTCATAACTATCACCTTGTATTCTATTTTAGAATACTTTTTGTCATTTGACAATCTTTAACAAAATAAGACAAGTAAATAATTGTATACAATTATACAAATTTGTGATATGATATTTCTAACACTATGATAAGGGGGCTTAAATATGAGTGAATTTATTGATTATGTATTTCAAAGAAGTACATCATTAAATAAAATTGACAATTCTTTATATTCTAAATACAACGTAAAAAATGGTTTAAGAAATGAAGATGGAACAGGTGTTCTTGTTGGACTTACAAGAATATCAGATGTTGTGGGATATAAAAAAGAAAATGGTAAAAAGATTGATACAGAAGGGGAACTTTATTATAGGGGTGTTAAAGTTTCTGATTTTATAAAGGGACATGATCCAAAAAATCGTTTTCTTTTTGAAGAAGCTTGTTTTTTAATTCTTTTTGGATATTTACCTAATAAAGATGAATTAGATGCGTTTAAAAAAGAATTAGCTTCAAGATATGATTTACCTTTGAATTATTTACAAGCACGTATACTAGGATTTCCAATGCAAAATATGATGAATAAACTTCAACAAGAAGTTTTAATGCTTTACACGTATGATGAAACACCTGATGATATTTCACCAGAAGCAACATTAAATAAGGGGTTAGATTTAATCGCTAAGATTCCCGAAATTGTTTGTTATGCTTATCGTTGTAAAGTACATTATTTTGATAGTGATAGTTTATTTATTCATCCTGTAAATACTGATTATTCGATTGCTGAAAATATTTTACAAATGTTAAGAATAAATCGTTCATTTACTAAAACAGAAGCCAGTGTTCTAGATATGTGTTTAGTATTACATGCTGATCATGGGGGAGGGAACAACTCTACATTTACAAATGTGGTAATGTCATCTACGGGAACTGATATCTATTCATGTTTTGCAGGAGCGATTGGTTCTTTGAAGGGTCCTAAACATGGTGGGGCTAATCTAGCGGTAGCCAAACAAATGGAACTTGTTATTGATACTGTTGGTTTAAATGCAAGTGATGAACAGATTAGACAAATTGTAAATGATATTTTAGATAAAAAATTTAATGATCAATCTGGTTTGATTTATGGTATAGGACATGCTGTTTATACATTGAGTGATCCTCGTTGTCAAATTCTTTCTAAACAATGTAAGCAGCTAGCTATTGAAAAAGATAGATTAAAAGAATATGACTTATATCATCGTTTTGAAGAAATTGCGGTTGCTGAAATTGAAAAGAGAAAAGGTATTCATGTATGTGCTAATATTGATTTCTATAGCGGGCTCGTTTATGATACGCTAGGAATTCCTAAAGATCTTTATACCTTGATGTTTGTTATTGGACGTTCTGTTGGATGGGTTGCACATAATATTGAAAATAAACTTTATTCAGGAAGAATTATTCGTCCAGCAGGTAAATATGTTGGGGAAAAGAAAGAATATATTAAAATGGAAAATCGTTAAAGCATTGTTAAATCAATGCTTTTTTTATAAAAGAAAAGAGTTGCCAAGATGACAACTCTTATATATTTTATTATTCTTCGATAACTTTGATCCAACCTTCAGGTGCTTCAATTGTACCCATTTGAATACCTGTTAAAGTTTCATAAAGTTTTTTAAGAACAGGTCCGATTTCATCCATTCCACTTGGGAAACAAATTTCTTTACCATGATCATTGATTTTACCGACTGGTGAGATAACTGCAGCAGTACCACAAAGACCGCATTCAGCGAAATCTTTTACTTCATCAAAATAAACTTCTCTTTCTTCAACTTCTAATCCTAAGTATTCTTTAGCAACATACATTAAAGAACGGCGAGTGATAGAAGGTAAGATACTGTTTGATTTTGGAGTAACGATTTTATTATCTTTTGTTACGAAAATAAAGTTTGCTCCACCAGTTTCTTCTACTTTAGTTCTAGTAGCTGCATCTAAGTACATGTTTTCATCAAATCCTTGATTATGTGCATCAACGATTGCATGTAAACTCATTGCGTAGTTTAAACCAGCTTTGATATGTCCTGTACCGTGAGGTGCAGCACGATCGAAGTCTGATACACGAATTGTAATAGGTTTAACTCCTCCTTTGAAATAAGGCCCTACAGGAGTTACGAATACTCTAAATTGATATTCGTTAGCTGGTTTAACACCAATAACTGGATTACTACCGAACATATATGGACGAATATATAAAGTAGATCCTGAACCATAAGGTGGTACATAATCAATATTAGCTTTAACAACTTTTTCAATGGCTTCTACCCATTTATCTTCAGGGTAAACTGGCATTTCTAATCGTTTGCAAGAGTCAGCCATACGACTTGCGTTTAAATCAGGTCTAAAGCAAACAACTTTCCCATCTTTTGTTCTATAAGCTTTTAATCCTTCAAAACAAGTTTGTGCATATTGTAAAACACCTGCACATTCGCTAATAACAACTTTGTCATCAGCAGTAAGCACGCCTTCATCCCAAGCTCCATCTTTATAATTTGATACGAATCTTGCTTCTGTTGGCATATATCCAAAACCGATATTTGACCAATCAATATCTTTTTTTGACATTTTTAATACTTCCTTTCCTATATATATCTTTAGGCAAATTCTACGCCTCATTAGATGAAGTGTCAATAATAATTTATAACTTATTTTAATAAGAAATTATTAATTGTATTTTATTTATTAATAATATTGAATTGCAAATTTTCTAAAATTGAAATTGCTTTTGCCTGCATTGTTAAATCATTACTAGAAATACCTTTTACATCAATAAAGATAGGTGTTTCAGGTAGAGCGCTTTTAACAATTACAGCATTAGATAAAACACAAATATTAGAAACAACACCTACTAGAGTAATATTTTGGTAGTTTTTATCCTTTAAGTAATTTCCTAATTCAAGAGAACCAAAAGTTGTTTTTTCAATACAAATATCATATTCTTTTTTAGCAGTATTTACCTTGCCATATAGTTCCCAACCATCACTATTTTTAATGCAATGTTCAATTGGCAAATTCTTTCCTTCTTGAGTTTCTAAATAATTATTTTGATGTGTATCGAAAGTAAAAATAACATCATCTTTATTTTGATGATATTGATCAATTAAAGAAGCAAGATACTCATCCAAATCTTCAGCTTCTTTAAATCCCAAACTACCATTTACAAAATCTTTTTGATAGTCTACTACAATCAGTAATTTTTTCATAAAATTTCTCCAATCATTTTTATTTAATCTTATCATATATATTGACTTTGTATATAAATATCATATAATATTCATATGAACATATATTCATACGAAAGGAGAAAAAATGGATAAAATCGTTAATAATGAAATTGTTGAACAAGTAAAGAAAGCAATGCCCGAGGAAGAATCTTTATATGATGTTGCTGAATTATTCAAAGTGTTTGGTGATTCAACAAGAATACGCATTATTTGTGCTTTATTTGATCATGAGATGTGTGTTTATGATTTAGCTGCTTGTTTGGATATGACTCAGTCAGCTATTTCTCATCAACTTAGAATTTTAAAAGCCAATAAATTAGTTAAAAATAGAAGAGATGGTAAAATGATGTACTATTCGTTAGATGATGAGCATGTAAAACTAATTTTTGAGGCTGGTTATAGTCATATCATGGAGGATAAACAATATGAAATATAAATATAAGGTTAATGGCCTTGATTGTGCTAATTGCACACAAAAATTAGAAGATGCTTTAAATAAAAAAGAAGAGATTAATGATTGTGTAATTTCTTTTGCAACAGGTATGATGACTTTTGAAAGTAATCAAGAAATTAATGATAATGAACTTCTTTCTTTTATACAATCCATTGAAGATGAAGTAACAATAGATAACCTCTCTACAAACAAAACACATCATCACAATGAATGTGGATGCGGACACCATCATGAACATCATCACGATGAATGTGGTTGTGGACACCATCATGAACATGAACATCATCACGATGAATGTGGTTGTGGGCACCATCATGAACATGAACATCATCACGATGAATGTGGATGCGGACATCATCATGAACATGTGGAAGATCATCGTGAATTGGCTAATTCAATCAAATTTAATATAGTTGGTTTGGATTGTGCAAACTGTGCAAGTAAAGTAGAAGCTGAGATAAAAAAACAATCTTACATTGAAGATGCGGTTGTTAATTTTTCTACTCAAAAGTTAATGGTTAAAGTAAAAAACGATGATTCTTTAATGGAAAAGTTACAAGCTGTTGTTGACTCTGTTGAAGAAGGAGTTGTTTTATCAAAGGAAGATAATCAAAAAATATATAGTAAACCAAAATTATTTGATTTAAAAGAAAATATGGAATTGGTTGAAGGTGTTATTATTTTTATAGGGGCACATTTCTTTGCAGGTGGTTTTGCTACTTTCTTATATTTGTTTGCTTATTTATTAATTGGTTATAAAGTCATTTTAAAAGCAATTAAAAATATTGTTAGAAAAGACTTTTTGGATGAAAATTTCTTGATGTGTTTAGCAACTTTTGGAGCGATTGCTTTAGGTGATTACAGTGAAGCAATTGCGGTTATGCTATTTTATGCTATTGGTGAAATTTTCCAAGGATATGCTGTTAATAAGACAAGATCATCTATTTCTTCTTTAATGGATATTAAAAGTGAGTATGCTACAATTGTAAAAGATGATCAAATGATTCAAGTAACTCCTGAAGAAGTACAAGTAGGAGATACAATTGTTGTTAAAGTTGGAGAAAAAGTACCGTTGGATGGTAAAGTTATTAAAGGAAACAGTATGTTAGATACTGCAAGTTTAACAGGTGAATCAGTTCCTAGAAGTGTTGAAGTAGGAGATGAGGTTTTATCAGGAGTTGTCAATTTAAATGATGTTATTTATATTGAAGTAACAAAACCTTATGCGGATAGTACAGTAAGTCGTATTATTGATCTTGTTGAAAATTCTGCAAGTAAAAAAGCTAAAATTGAAAAATTTATTACCCGTTTTGCAAAAGTTTATACACCAACTGTTGTGGGACTTGCTGTTTTATTATTAATTGTTCCGATGATTATTTTACCAAATCAAAATTTCTATGATTGGCTTTATCGTGCATGTACATTCTTAGTTGTTTCTTGTCCATGTGCACTTGTTATTTCAGTACCTTTAGGTTTATATGCTGGTATTGGTAAAGCGAGTGCTTTAGGTGTTTTAGTTAAGGGTGGAAACTATTTAGAATTATTAAAAGATATTGATACTGTTGTTTTTGATAAAACAGGAACACTTACTAAAGGTGAATTTGAAGTTGTTGAAATTTCAGATGATTATTTATTAGAAATTGGTGCATATGGTGAATATATGTCAAATCATCCAATTGCTAGAAGTATTGTTAAAGCTTATAATAAAGGAATCGATAGTACAAGAATAGAAGATTTTAAAGAAATCGCTGGAAAAGGTCTTTCTGTTGTTATTGATCAAAAACAATATGAATTAGGAAATGAAAAATATTTTCATGAATTAGGTATTGAAGTGAGTCAACCTCAATCTATTGGAACAATTGTTCATATAGCATGTCAAAAACAATATTTAGGACATATCGTTGTTGCAGATGTTATTAAAGAATCTACAATGCCAGGTATTCAAGACTTAAAGAAGGCACATGTTTCAAATACGGTTATGCTTACAGGAGATCATTCAACTGTTGCTCGTGATATTGCTTCTAAAATAGGAATTGATCAAGTATATAGTGATTTATTACCACAAGATAAAGTTATACAATTAGAAAAATTAATGGGTAATGATCATGTTGTAGCTTTTGTTGGTGATGGTATTAATGATGCGCCTGTTCTTGCTAGAAGTGATATTGGTATTGCGATGGGTGGCGTTGGTAGTGATGTAGCTATTGAAGCTGCAGATGTTGTTTTAATGAGTGACGATATTACATCAATTGCTAAAGCCATTCAAGTTTCTCATTATACAAACTTTATTTTAAAAGAAAATGTTACTTTTACGTTATTAATTAAAATTGGAGTTTTAGTTCTTACTTTGTTTGGACTTACAAATATGTGGATGGGTGTTTTTGCTGATGTAGGTGTTACTTTAATTGCTATTTGTAACTCAATGAGAATTTTGTATAAGAAGTCATAATTTTGACTTCTTTTTTTTATTTTGTCCATACTTAAAAGGGTGATTAAAATGAATTTGCTTGAATATTTTGTTTTGCCCTTAATTTCTTTGATTGTTTTGTTTTTACTAACGAAATTAATGGGCTATAGGCAAGTAACAGAGTTATCTTTATATGATTATATAATTGGAATTACAATTGGTTCTATTGCTGCTGAAATGGTTATGGGAAGTTTTAATGATATTTTAAAGCCGTTGATTGGAATGATTGTTTATGGTGTTTTTACTTGGGGTGTTTCTGTTTTAACAAAAAGGTATTTAAATTTTCGCTTTTTTGTTGAAGGGAAACCTGTTGTTTTATTTGAAAATGATAAGATATATTTAAAAAGTTTGGATAAAGCAAAAATTGATTTGAATGAATTGTTGATGAATTGTAGAATGAATGGTTATTTTGAGCTTAACGAGTTAGATAAAATTATTTTAGAAACAAATGGGAAATTTACTTTTTATCCTAAGACATTGTCAAGGCCTTTAAAATTAGGTGATCTACATCAAGAAGTTCAAAAAGAATTTATACCAACAATTCTTATTTTACAAGGAACAATTATTTATGAAAATTTAGAATTGATTCATCATAATCAAAAGTGGTTAGAACAAATTATGAAAGTTCATGGAATTAATCTTCAAGAAATTGTTATTTTGTATGTAGATGGACAACAAACAATACATTTTTATTTAAAAAACGAATTAAAAAGGGATTTTATTTAATCCCTTTTTTGCATATCATATATAATTTTTAAACCTTTGAATGTAAGATCTTTATCATAGGCATCAATCAAATTTGTTTCTTGATAGATCATTCTACCTAGACCACCTGTAGAAACGACTTTTAATGGTTCAGGATATTGGCTTTTAATTTCTTCAATCAGTTTCTCTGTTAAACCAATATAACCATAAACAACCCCTGATTGCATACCTTCAACAGTATTTTTACCAATAATATGTTGTGGTTTTTTTATTGCTACTTCAGGTAGTTGAGCAGCACGATTAGATAACATTTCAGCAGAAATACCAATACCAGGAGCAATTGCGCCACCCATAAATTCACCTTTTGAAGAAATAACATCGAATGTCGTAGCAGTGCCAAAATCAATTACTAAACAAGCACAATGGTGACTATAGTAGGCACCAACAGCATCAACAATACGATCACTTCCTAAAGATTTAGGATTATCATATTTTACAGAAATGCCTGTTTTAATTCCTGGACCAACAATAATAGGTTCTTTGTGGAAATATTTACGAATGGAATTTGTAAAAGAATACATGATTTTAGGAACGACACTAGAAATAATAACATCTTTTATATCTTCAACGGTTACATTATAGGCGCTTAAAAAAGCAAGAATCATAAAACCATATTCGTCTGATGTCCTTTGCAGTTTAGTCGTTAAACGATAATTGCCAATAAGCTGATCATCTTTAAAAAGTCCCATTGTAATATTTGTGTTTCCCATATCTACAACTACTAGCATCTTTATTCTCCTTTAACTTTCATTAATTTTTCTAAAATAATATGTGCTAGATCTTCTTTGCTCATTAAATCTAAATAATCAACAAAGTTTTTTGTAATTAAAGCAACTTTATTTGTATCAGTTTTAAACCCAGCACCATCTTCAAATAAATCATTAACAACTAATAAATCACAATTCTTCTTAAAAAACTTATTTTGAGCATTTTCAATAACATTTTCTGTTTCCATAGCAAACCCACAAATAGTTTGTTTTGTTTTATGTTTTCCAATATAAGATAAAATATCTTCGTTTTTTCCTAATTTTAAATAAAATTCGTCAGCTTTTTTCTTTATTTTTTGATTGCTATATTCTAAAGGACGATAGTCACCAACAGCAGCAGACATGATAACATAATCTTGAAAATCAAAATAACTTAATACTTGTTTAAACATACCTTGTGCACTTTGAATTTTGATTACATCTACTTCGTAAGGAGCTCTTTGAGATGATGGCCCACTAATCAATGTGACATGAGCTCCTAACTGACGAGCAACTTTTGCTAGTGCATAGCCCATTTTTCCACTTGAATGATTTGAAATAAATCTCACTGGATCAAGTGGCTCTTGAGTAGGACCAGCGGTAATAAGAACATGCTTTCCAGCTAATGGATGAGGAGATGTCGCATATTCAATAGCATCAAGTAAATCTTCAATATTACTTAAATGTCCTCTTCCTTGATAACCACATGCGAGTTCACCAATTTCAGGTTCCACAATCTTAATATGATAAGATTTACAAATGTCAAGATTTTTTTGAGTTGCAGTATTTTCATACATGTGTACATTCATTGCAGGAGCAATGATTTTTGGACATGTTGCTGCTAAAAAGGCGGAAGATAAAACATCGTCTGCTAAACCATGAGCAACTTTGGCAATAATATTTGCAGTTGCTGGAACAATAATAAAACAATCAGCATCCTTAACAATGTTAATGTGTTTAATTTGATAACCTGTTTCATCAAAATCATCAATTAAAACAGGTTTATGAATAAGTGCTCCAAAGGTAAGTGGTGTTACAAATTGAGCCGCATTTTTTGTCATAATAACTTCAATATTATAATTTTTCTTTTTTAAACGGGAAATAAGTTCACATGTTTTATATGCTGCAATACTTCCTGTTATACCAATAACAATTTTTTTCATAAAACCTCCAAGGGTGATTTTTACATCTATGCAACATTATAATATATTTTGAAATCCCATACAATGTATTTCATTCTTTTATTTTTTGGTTTTCATGATAAAATATCTTTAAAAGAAAAGAGGAGTGTTTATGAAGAAAATAGCTGTATTATGTAAAGATGGATTTGAAGAAATCGAAGCATTGACACCGGTTGATGTTTTAAGAAGAGCAAATGTTCATGTTGATTTAGTAGGGATGGATGATTTAAAGGTGACAAGTTCTCATCAAATTACAATTCAAATGGATTGCGTCTTTAATGATCAAATCAAAGAATATGATGGAATTGTTATTCCTGGTGGTTTACCTGGAGCAACAAATTTAAGAGATGATGCACGTGTTATTGAAATTGTTCAACAATTCAATCAGGAACATAAATTGATTGCTGCTATTTGTGCAGGACCAATTGTTTTAGCTAAAGCAGGTATTTTAAAAGATAAAATCTGTACTTGTTCTCCAGGTTTTGAAACACAACTTACCGGAGCTAATTATCAAGAAGCTATTGTTCAAAAAGATGATCATATTATTACAGGTAAAGGACCAGCGGCTGCCTTAGAATTTGGATATACTATTTTAGAAAGTTTAGGGTACGATTCATCAAACTTAAGACAAGGTATGCAATATGAATATCTTATGAACGTTGAAGCACATAAAGAATAAAATTGATAAATAGTAAAACGCTA
>JABLTL010077972.1_pt1 | contig 10664 bp, 5 predicted proteins | sample 7160151 | NCBI WGS metagenome assembly JABLTL01 (sample SAMN14651223, study PRJNA627086) | human gut metagenome | isolation source: feces | host: Homo sapiens
ACCGCGCACGGCGGCCTCGACCGGGATATCCCAGCCGCGCAGACGCAGCGCATCCAGAGTGCGGAGCGCCGTAGAGGCGTTCTGAAGCTGATGCCGACCGGGCATGGCGATGGTGTAGCCCTGTCCGTCGCATATAAAGGCAGAACCGTTCAGATCACAGCGAAGCACACGCAGCGTATCCGCGCTCTCGTGCCAGACCGCACCCTGAGACGCAGTGACATGACGCAGTACGGCGAGAGCGTCCTCCTCCTGACCGTTTGCGCAGACGACATCAGCGCCGGACTTGATGATTCCGGCTTTCTCTCCCGCGATCTCAGCGACCGTGTCGCCAAGGACTGCCATATGATCGAGCGAGATCGGTGTGATCACGCACACCTCCGGACTGCGGATGACGTTGGTTGCGTCGCAGCGGCCGCCGAGACCGGTTTCCAGTACGACAATATCACAGCCCTGCTCGACGAAGTACAGGAAGGCGACTGCGGTCGTGAACTCAAACTCACCGATCGTCTCTCCCTCGGGCAGCGTCAGGCTTTCGCAGGCAACCGCGACACGCTCAGAAAGGTGCGCGAGATCGTCGCTCGAGATCATCGAGCCGTCGATACGGATACGTTCGTAGAACTGCACGAGATACGGCGAGGTGTACAGGCCTGTGCGCAGACCGGCTGCCTGAAGCGCGGAGGCGATCATGGTAGCGGTCGAGCCCTTGCCGTTCGTACCGGCGAGGTGAACAAAGCGCAGCCTGTCCTGCGGATCGCCGAGCGCCTTGCACAGCGCACGGATACGGTGCAGACCGGGCCTGCCGGAAAAACGGCCGAGTGAGTGGATATATTCAACAGCTGTTTTAGGGAATTCGGTGTCCATGATGAAACCTTTCCTTTTTCGTTTAGTAATGGCTGTATTATAGCATAGTCTGGGCGAAATTGAAAGCATGACAACGCAAAAAGCGGAAGCCGGAGCTTCCGCTTTTTATCTCAGCTTGATTTTCAGCCCAGAGCTGCGATAGACTCCTCGAGCTTTGCGAGATGCTCGCGCAGCTTGTCCGCCTTTTCGCGCTCGGCTGCAACAACCTTCTCGGGTGCCTTATCGACAAACTTCGGGTTGTTCAGCTTCTTCATAACGAAGTCGATGTCGGCCTCGACCTTGCTCTTCTCCTTGCCGAGACGGGCCCGCTCGGCCTCGAAGTCGATGAGGTCGCCCATCGGCATATAGATCTGTGCGTCGCCGGTGACTACGGATGCCATCTTGGCAGCGTCCGCCGGAACCGCGTCGATCAGCTCGATCTCGGATGCGTATGCGAGCTTCGGGAAGAAGCCTGCGCCCGCGGAGAAGGTGTCCTTCTTCTCGGTCAGAATGAGTACCTTGGCCTTCTTGGAGGGCGGTACGTTCATTTCAGCGCGGCGGTTGCGGATGGCGCGGACGGCGTCCATCAGGCTCTCCATCTGCGCTTCTTCGACGGAGAAGTTCAGCTTCTCGTCGTACTCCGGCCAGCTGGATACCATGACGGACGGGCCTTCGTGCGGCAGTGCCTGCCAGATGGTTTCGGTGATGAACGGCATGAACGGATGCAGCAGCTGCATTGCGCCCGACAGGACGTAGCACAGCACCTTCTGAACATTCTCGTCGCCGGTCTGGAGACGGGTCTTTGCGATCTCGATATACCAGTCGCAGAAGTTCTCCCAGATGAAGTCGTTCAGCTTGGAGGCGGCAAGACCGAGCTCGTACTGGTCGATGTTACGGGTAACGTCGGCAACCAGCGTGTTGAACTTGGAGACGATCCACTTGTCCTCGAGCGCAAGGTCTGCCGGCAGCTGGACTGCCTTGTCCTTGTCGATGGTGAGGTTCATCTGGATGAAGCGCGATGCGTTCCAGATCTTGTTGCAGAAGTTGCGGGACGCCTGTACGCGCTCGTCCGAGAAACGCATATCGTTTCCGGGGCTGTTGCCGGTCGCGAGGGTGAAGCGCAGCGCATCCGCGCCGTACTGGTCGATGACCTCCAGCGGGTCGATGCCGTTGCCGAGCGACTTGGACATCTTGCGGCCTTGCGCGTCGCGCACCAGACCGTGAATATAAACCGTCTTGAACGGGGTCTCACCCATGTGCTCCACACCGGAGAAGATCATGCGTGCAACCCAGAAGAAGATGATGTCGTAGCCGGTAACGAGCGTAGAGGTCGGGTAGAAATAGTCAAGCTCCGGGGTCTTGTCCGGCCAGCCGAGCGTGGAGAACGGCCACAGTGCAGAGGAGAACCAGGTATCGAGAACATCCTCCTCCTGACGGATATGCGTACCGCCGCACTTCGGGCAGGTGTGCACATCGGTCTTGGAGACGGTCATTTCACCGCAGTCCTCACAGTAGAACGCCGGAATACGGTGACCCCACCACAGCTGACGGGAAATGCACCAGTCGTGTACGTTCTCCATCCAGCGCAGGTAGGTCTTGGAGAAACGGTCGGGCACAAACTTGGTCTTGCCCTCGTTTACAACGTCCATCGCGGGCTTGGCGAGCGGCGCCATCTTGACGAACCACTGTGCCGAGGTCATCGGCTCAACGGTGGTGCCGCAGCGGTAGCAGGTGCCGACGTTGTGTTCATGGTCCTCGATCTTGACGAGGTATCCGCCTTCCTCGAGGTCCTTTACAACCGCCTTGCGGCACTCGTAGCGGTCCATGCCCTCGTACTTGCCGCCGTTTGCGTTGACGGTCGCGTCCTCGTTGAACACGAGGATCTGCTCGAGGTTGTGGCGCTGACCCATCTCGAAGTCGTTCGGGTCGTGGCACGGCGTAACCTTGACGCAGCCGGTGCCGAACTCCATATCGACGTACTCGTCGCCGAAGATCGGGATCTCACGGTTCATGATCGGCAGGATGCAGGTCTTGCCGATGAGATGCTTGTAGCGCTCGTCGTTCGGGTTGACCGCGACGCCGGTATCGCCCATGAAGGTCTCCGGACGGGTGGTCGCAACGACCAGATCGCCCGAGCCGTCTGCGAGCGGATAGCGGATGTGCCACAGTTTGCCCGGCTGGGTCTCGTACTCAACCTCGGCGTCGGAAAGCGCGGTCGCGCAGTGCGGACACCAGTTGATGATGCGGTGGCCCTTGTAGATCAGGCCCTTGTTGTACAGGTTTACGAAAACTTCGCGGACCGCCTTGGAGCAGCCCTCGTCCATCGTGAAGCGCTCGCGCTCCCAGTCACAGGACGAGCCGAGCTTTTTCAGCTGGCTGATGATACGGTTGCCGAACTTGTGCTTCCAGTCCCAGACACGCTTCAGAAACTCCTCGCGGCCGAGGTCATAGCGGGTCTTGCCCTCCTCCTTGCGGAGGTTCTCCTCGACCTTGATCTGGGTTGCGATGCCGGCGTGGTCGGTGCCCGGCATCCACAGAGCCTCGTAGCCCTGCATGCGCTTGGTACGGATCAGGACATCCTGAAGGGTCTCGTCGAACGCATGACCCATATGGAGCTGGCCGGTTACGTTCGGAGGCGGGATAACGATGGTATAGGGTTTCTTTTTCGGGTTGACTTCGGCATGGAAGAAGCCGGAGTCGTTCCAGAAGCTGTACAGCTTGTCCTCGACCGCTTTCGGGTCGTAGGTCTTAGGCAGTTCGCTCATAGATCTATCTCCTTCAATTTTTTTACAAAAATAAAAACAGCACGCCGTCCAAAACAGGACGAAGCGTGCTCCGTGGTACCACCTGAATTCGCGGCAAAAAGCCGCGCGCTCGTTGGTCCGTAACGTGGACAGGACGGAACAGCTTAACACAAATCAGCTGCCCTGCTCCAAAGCGACCTTCTTTCCTCTCGCAGAGGTGCTTGCACCGACCGCACCTTCTCTGAACAGACGAAGAAGAAATACTCCTCTTTTTCATGGCATTTTCTCAGTATTACCTTGCTATTATAGCCGCAAACACAGCTTTTGTCAAGCAGGACGGACGAAAAATCATACCGTATTGTATTTGTAACTTGTGTTTGTTTCCTCTGTATGTTACGATTAGCATATAAAGGTAAGGAGGGAATAGTTATGAAACGAAAGCGGACATCTGTTTTCTGCGTGCTCGCGCTGCTTGCCGTTCTGCTGCCGGTTCCGGCGCGCGCTGACATGGGGCCAAAGCCGAGCATGACCATCCATGTGGAAAATCCGCCGAGCGGGATCTATTATCTTGATCTGCTCGTGCCGGGTGAAGCGCCGGATGAGCTGTTTGATAATCAGGACTGGAACGATCTTTCCGAAGCACAGATGGATGCCGAGATCATAACGAATCTTCGGACTGCGGCACGCGATGCAGGCGGCGAAGGAACGTGGCATCTGGCCATGCTGGACGGTACGCTCCTGCCGATGTACGGCGAGATACAGAGCACGGATGACACCTTCCGGTATGACTATCACGGCGTCCCGGACGAGTTCCGCATCATCCTCGCGACAAAGGACGGCGCCCGGCTCTCGTTCGTGCAGCAGCGCTGCCGGCTGTGGCAGGAATTTACCTACGACTACGCCGCGAATACGGTCCTGACTAATAATTCGTGGCGCGATTACGCAAAGCAGTTTCTCTCTTCCCTGCTGCCGACGCTGCTGATCGAAGGACTGCTGCTCATTCCGTTCGGCTTCTGGGACGAGCGCAACCGCAGAGTGTTCCTCTGCGTGAACATCGCAACGCAGCTTGTGCTGACCGCTGTCACCGGGTGGAGCATGGCACAGGGCATGACGCTTTACCGGTATTTTGTTTTTGTGCCGCTCGAGCTTGCCATCTGGATTGCGGAGTCCGTCATTTACCGCAAAACGCTCAGGAGCGAACGTCCGTCGCCACATCCGGTCTGCTATGCGCTGTGCGCAAACGGCCTGAGCATGGCCGCGACGTTTTTCAGCATTCGCTGGGTATTTCCCTGGGTCTGAGGAGGAGAAGTTATGCCAAAAACAAAGAAAACCGCACTCTGGGCGTGCGTCATCGTTCTGGCGTGCATGCTTTCGTACTGCATCGTCAGCAAGGTGCAGCAGTATAATTATATTCATTCCGAATACCGAACCGGCGCGATGTCTGTGCAGAAAGACCCGTCCGAGACCTTCGAGGTGCGCGAGCTCATCTCGGAAAAACAGAGGAACGGCGGTGTGACGCTGTACCGTGCAGCGTATTATCCCGAGGCGGAAACGCTGATGCTCTGGTTCGGCGGTGCCGAACCGGCGCGCGATATCTATATCGACGATCAGCCGGCGAAAAACTGTCTGTCGGTCAGCGAAAAACACGGCGTCGGTCTTGCGGTCCTTGAGGATGTCTCTGCGGACGCGATCCCGGAAACCGTGACAGTCGCAAAGACAGATGTTCAGCATGAGGGCGAGGAACTGGTCACTTTCTCGATGAAAAACGGAAAAAACGCTTAAATTCCTGCAAACCGCTCTTGCATTCTGCGCGGAAATGTGGTTTAATAATTCTGTTATGAATATTCCAATGCGATGAACAGGAAAAGTAGCATTCCCATTTCTCGGTCCAGAGAGCGCGGCCGCAGGCTGTAAGCCACGCCATGAGACAGGATGTGAAGTTCCCCTGCGAGCATCTGTGCTGAACCGCGGCTTTCGGCAGTAGGCACAGACGGGCTGACGCCCCGTTACCGGCGTTTAATGAGTGTCCGAGCATTCGGAAATCAGGGTGGTACCACGGAAGAGTTATGCCTTTCGTCCCTATATCTGCAAAAGCAGAGGGACGGAAGGCTTTTTTGCGTTTCCGTCCCGGCATGAACATCACGTTCCAAAGGAGAATTGATATGAAAGAAAAGCTGCAAGGCATTTTGCAGTCCGCGAAGGAGCAGCTTGCTGCGGCAGCGGATGCACGCGCCCTCGATGAAGCGCGTGTCAAGTTCCTCGGTAAGAAGGGCGAGCTGACCGCTCTGCTCAAGGGTATGAAGGACGTTGCTGCGGAGGAGCGCCCAGTTGTCGGCCAGCTCATCAACGACGTTCGCGCTGAGATCGAGACCATCATCGACAAGCAGAAAAAGCTGCTCGAGCAGGCGGCGCTCGAAAAAAAGCTCGCTGCCGAGACCATTGACGTTACCCTTCCGGGTGACGAGGTCGTGATCGGCAAGAAGCATCCGCTGAACATCGTCCTCGACGAGTTCAAGGAGATTTTCCTCGGCCTTGGCTTCTCTATCGCGGAAGGCCCGGAGGTCGAGCTCGACCACTACAACTTCGAGGCGCTGAACATCCCGAAGGATCATCCGGCGCGCGACACGCAGGACACCTTCTATATCTCGGACAATGTCGTTCTGCGTACCCAGACATCCCCGATGCAGGTCCGCACGATGGAAAAGCGCAAGCCGCCGATCCGCATCATTGCGCCGGGCCGCGTTTACCGCTCGGACGCTGTTGACGCTACCCACTCTCCCCTGTTCCATCAGATCGAGGGTCTGGTCGTTGACAAGGGCATCCGTATGAGCGACCTCAAGGGCATCCTTGAGCTGTTCGCAAAGAAGCTGTACGGCGAGGACACGGTCGTCCGTTTCCGTCCGCACCACTTCCCGTTCACCGAGCCGAGCGCTGAGATGGATATTCAGTGCTATCGCTGCCACGGCGTAGGCTGCCCGCTCTGCAAGGGCGAGGGCTGGATCGAGATCCTCGGCTGCGGCATGGTTCACCCTAAGGTGCTCGAGACGAGCGGCATCGATCCGGACGAATACTCCGGCTATGCCTTTGGCATCGGTCTGGAGCGTATGGTCATGGGCCGTTTTAAGATCGACGATATCCGCCTGTTCTATGAGAACGACGTTCGATTCCTGCACCAGTTCTAAGCGCTGACGCGCTTATAGGGGACTTCGGAAGTCCCCTATATACGAAGACAGCAACGCTGTTTTCTATTTCATGCGCGCCTGATGGCGCGATACCATCAAGGAGGAAATATATCCAATGAAACTGCCATTATCCTGGCTTTCGGATTATACCGATATGACCGGCATCACCCCGAAGGAGTATGATGCCAAGCTGACCATGTCCGGCTCCAAGGTCGAGGAGGTCTACTACCTCGGCGCAGAGATCGAAAACGTTGTGACCGGCAAGATCCTGTCCGTTGTCGACCATCCGGACTCCGACCATCTCAAGATCTGCCAGCTCGACCTCGGCGACGGCGAGCCCGTTCAGATCGTTACCGGCGCGCCCAACGTTACTCCCGAGTCCGTTGGTGAGATCTGCCCGGTAGCAAAGCATAAGTCCACCCTGCCCGGCGGCGTAAAAATCACCAAGGGCAAGCTGCGCGGCGTGCCGTCCAACGGCATGATGTGCTCGTTCCAGGAGCTGGGTCTGTCCCACGGCTGCGTACCGTATGCGTGCGAGAACGGCATCCTGTTCCTGCCGGCCGGCACCCCGGTTGGCGAGGACATCAAAAAGGTACTCGGTCTGGACGACTGGGTCTCCGATTTCGAGATCACCTCGAACCGTCCGGACTGCCTGAGCGTGATCGGCCTTGCACGCGAGACCGCAGCTACCTTCGACCGTCCGTTCAGCGTCAAGACCCCGGAGGTCAAGGGCGTGGGCGACGACATCAACAAGTATATGTCCGTCGAAGTCAAGGACACCGATCTGTGCCCGCGCTACACCGCCCGCATTGTCAAGAATATCAAGATCGAGCCGTCTCCGGCGTGGATGCGCGAGCGTCTGCACGCCTGCGGCGTTCGTCCGATCAACAACATCGTTGATATCACCAACTATGTTATGCTCGAGTACGGCCAGCCGATGCATGCGTTCGACTACAAGTGCCTGTCCGATGGCCGCATTGTTGTCCGCCGTGCCCGCAACGGTGAGTCCATCCAGACTCTGGACGGCGTGGATCACGACCTGAGCGACAAGATGCTCGCCATTTGCGACAACGACAAGCCGGTCGCTGTTGCAGGCGTTATGGGCGGCGCAAACTCCGAGATTATGGACGACACCAAGACCGTCGTTTTCGAGTCTGCGAACTTCCACGGCGCGACCGTCCGCATCACCGCAAAGGCGCTCGGTATGCGCACCGAGGCTTCCGGTCGCTTTGAGAAGGGTCTGGACCCGCGCATGACGCTCGACGCGGTCAACCGCGCGTGTGAGCTGGTGGAGCAGCTGGGCGCAGGCGAGGTCATCGACGGCATTATCGACGTTGACAACTCCGACCCGAACCACAAGCGTCTGCCGTTCGAGCCGGACAAGATGAACGCCCTGCTCGGTCTGGAGCTGCCAGCTGAGGAGCAGGTAAAGCTGCTCGAGAAGCTGGACTTCAAGATCGAGAACAACGAGGTCGTTGTTCCGTTCTTCCGCACCGACATCAACCGCATGTGCGACGTGGCCGAGGAAGTGGCCCGCATGTACGGCTACGACAAGATCCCGACCACGCTGTATGCCGGCGAGATGGTACAGGGCGAGTTCACCCCGTCCCAGCAGGCCGAGCGTGCTGCTGCGCTGGTCTGCCGCGAGGCAGGCTTTGACGAGTCCATGAGTCACTCGTTCATCTCCCCGAAGTTCTACGACATGATCGGCTGGGACGAGAACGATCCGCGCCGTATCTCCACCACCATTCTCAATCCGCTCGGTGAGGATTTCAGCGTGATGCGCACCACCGTGCTGCCGTCCATGCTGGATAATCTGGCGCACAACCACGCACATCGCAACCCGACCGCTTCGCTGTACGAGCTGGGCACCATTTATACTCCGGCGGTCAAGGACGGCAAGGCTGACCCGGACGTGCTGCCGCACGAGGAGAAGATTCTGACCCTCGGCTCCTACGGCCGTCTGTCGTTCTTCCAGTTCAAGGGCGCGATCGAGGCGCTGCTGCGTGAACTGAACATCAAGGGCGCGTCCTTCGCACCTGAAAAGGCCAATCCGTCCTATCACCCGGGCCGCTGCGCCAAGGTGCTGATCGATGGCAAGGAGATCGGTGTATTCGGCACCATCCACCCGACCGTTGCAGCCCGCTACGGCCTGTCCGGCGAAGTGCTCGCTGCCGAGCTCAGGATGGACGCGCTGCTGGCCGCCATCGACCCGGAGAAGCTGTACCACCCGCTGCCCAAGTTCCCGGCTTCCACTCGTGATATCGCGGTTCTGGTCGACGATGCAGTCCCGGCGGCTTCCATGCAGGCTGCTGTCGAGAAGGCGGCAGGCAAGCTGCTCGAGTCCGTCAAGCTGTTCGACGTTTACAAGGGCAAGGGCATCCCGGACGGCAAGAAGTCTGTTGCATACTCGCTCTCCATGCGTGCGCCCGACCGCACCCTTACCGACGAGGAGTGCGACAAGGCGATGCGTGCCGCCATCTCGGCACTCGAAACCGAGTTCGGCGCTCAGCTGCGCGGTTAATTTCAAAACACAGGAAGGGAGACTGCAACCGGTCTCCCTTCTGTATTTCTGGTGCAGGCACCTGTTTGTGCCGGGGATGGAAAAAGATTTTGCTCGAGTTTTCCGCGGAATAGGCTTTACTTTTTCCGCAATTTGTATTATGCTGTTTATATAGAATTATACCCGACAGGTAGGAACGGAAAGGAGACCAAGTATGCTTGACGGAACGAGAAAATTCAGTCTGGTAGACGAGTCCAACAAGGAGATGAAGCGCACGCTTACCACTGTGTATGATGCGCTCAAGGAGAAAGGCTACAACCCGATCAACCAGATCGTCGGTTATCTGCTTTCTGAGGACCCGACCTACATAACCAATCACAACAATGCCCGCAGCCTGATCTGCAAGATCGACCGTGATGAGCTGATGCAGGAACTGGTACAGTTCTATCTGGATAACTGATACGATTGATATGCAGCAGTTTTTCGCTGTAATGATATGAGCTGTCAGAAAAATAACCGCCCTTCGAGCAAGGCCTGCGGTTATTTTTTTATGGTCGATATACAGAGAACAAAATACTGCGGTACGGCCGCAAAGGAGCAAAAATGAACGGATTTCTTCCTATTTCAAAACAGGATATGACCGAGCGCGGATGGTATTACTGCGACTTCCTGATCGTGACGGGTGACGCCTATGTCGACCACCCCTCATTCGGTACGGCGATCATTTCCCGTGTACTCGAGGACGCAGGCTATAAGGTCGCGATCCTTAGTCAGCCGGATTTCCGCGATGAGCATGATTTCCTCGCGATGGGACGGCCACGCTATGCGGTGCTCATCAACGGCGGCAATATTGACTCGATGGTCGCGCACTATACCTCTGCGAAAAAACGCCGCTCGGACGATGCCTATACCCCCGGCGGCAAGGGCGGCAAACGTCCCGACCGCGCCGTCACCGTCTATTCCATGCTCGCACGCCGTGCCTTCCCCGATACGCCGGTCTATCTCGGCGGCATCGAGGCGAGCCTGCGCCGCTTTGCGCACTACGACTACTGGGCTGACCGCGTTATGCCATCCATTCTGGAGTCTACCGGCGCGGACGGTGTGATGTACGGCATGAGCGAACATTCGGTGGTTGAGCTTGCGAACAATCTCCGGCACGGCAGAAAAGGCGCAGATGCCTGCGTCGGCGTGCGCGGCACAGCCTACATGGCGCACGATGCCGAGGGGCTCGCGTGGGATGCGGTCGAGTGCCCGTCCTACGAGGATGTCTGCGCGAGCAAGCCGGACTATGCCCGTTCGGTCAAGCTCCAGTATGACGAGCAGGATGCCGTGCGCGGCAGGGCGCTGCTTCAGCGCCACGGCCGGCGCGTACTCATCCAGAATCCGCCCGCGAAG
>JABLTL010050137.1_pt1 | contig 10659 bp, 7 predicted proteins | sample 7160151 | NCBI WGS metagenome assembly JABLTL01 (sample SAMN14651223, study PRJNA627086) | human gut metagenome | isolation source: feces | host: Homo sapiens
GGAGGCATATGAGAAGCCTATCGGAAAGCAGGTGATCAGAAACAGATTCTTATTATCGAAGATATCATTGATTCGATTCTTGCATTTCTGGGGATCGAATCAGCGCTCGGATGAAACACGGAGGAAACGGATCAGCAGCTCGCACGGAAGTATGGAATGGAGCCAGGAAGATATCGCAGGGTAAGTTCTCTGCTGGAGAAAAGTATTTACGGCGGAATTGCGCTGGAAGCCTATGAACGACGCACGCTGGATCTGTTTGTGAACCGTCTCTGGAAATCCGGAGAACAAAAGAACCGAAAAGATTCTCTGAGGCGGCGTTACTTTATCCTGTGGCTTTCTTTCAGAGAGCAAAGAAAAAGACGGAAAGCATCCAGGAAAAATGGAGAAGCACAGAGAAAAAAACGTAATATGTAACGAATCGTAAAGGAGAAACTAACAGTAAAACTGCAAGAAAAAGGACTGACACATCGGCGAATACCGGGTGTCAGTCCTTCTTGAATTCGTGTGTCTGGTGGCGTGCAAAGATCAGTTTTCTTTCATGGAAGGCAGAGCATCTGTGGAATCGTGAAGAATCTTCATGAATTCTTCACCGGTGATGGTTTCTTTTTCATACAGATATTTTGCCAGTTCATGCAGCTTCGGCATTGCATCCGTCAGAAGCTGTGTGGCTTTCTGGTACTGTTCTTTTACCAGCTTAACAACCATTTCATCGATATCTGCGGCTGTCTCACCGGCACAGGCCAGAGAAGTATCTCCGCCCATATATTGACCGGTCACGGTCTCCAGAGCTACCATTCCGAAGCGGTCGCTCATGCCGTAGCGGGTGATCATGGCGCGGGCCAGTTTCGTCGCCTGTTCGATATCATTGGAAGCGCCGGTGGTGATGGAGTGGAAGATCAGCTCCTCGGCGACACGACCGCCGGTCAGCGTCGCGATCTTGTTCTCCAGATCTTCTTTGCTTAGCAGGTTGCGTTCCTGCTCGTCCACCTGCATCGTGTAACCGAGCGCACCGGAAGTGCGGGGAATAATCGTAATCTTTGTAACCGGAGCGGAGTGTGTCTGCAGCGCGGCAACCAGCGCATGGCCGATCTCGTGGTAGGATACGATCAGGCGCTCCTTGTCGGAGAGAATCTTGTTCTTCTTCTGATAACCGGCGATTACAATCTCAATGCTTTCCTCCAGATCCGCCTGGGTCACATATGGGCGTCCGTCGCGAACCGCACGGAGAGCCGCTTCGTTCACCATGTTGGCAAGTTCCGCGCCGGAAGCACCGGAGGCAGCGCGCGCAATGGCATTGAAGTCGATATCATCACCGAGTTTGATCTTCTTCGCGTGTACGCGAAGGATCGCTTCTCTGCCCTGCAGATCCGGAAGCTCGACCGGAATGCGGCGGTCAAAGCGGCCGGGACGAAGCAGTGCGGGATCCAGAGTCTCCGGACGGTTGGTCGCGGCGAGTATTACTACACCCTTTGAACCGTCGAAGCCGTCCATCTCTGTCAGCAACTGATTCAGAGTTTGCTCACGTTCATCGTTTCCGCCGACGCCTTGCGCGTCACGCTTCTTACCGATGGTATCGATCTCATCAATAAATACAATACAGGGAGCTTTCTCGTTCGCCTGCTTAAACAGGTCGCGGACCTTGGCAGCGCCCATGCCGACGAACATCTCTACGAATTCCGAACCGGAGATCGAGAAGAACGGAACGTCCGCTTCACCGGCGACAGCCTTGGCAAGAAGGGTCTTGCCGGTACCGGGAGGGCCGACGAGAAGAGCGCCGCTTGGCATCTTTGCGCCGATATCCTGATATTTCTTCGGATTGTGAAGGAAATCCACGATCTCCTGAAGTGCTTCCTTCGCCTCGTCCTCACCGGCGACGTCTTTGAACTTGATGCCTGTCTCACTGGCAACATAGATCTTCGCATTGCTCTTACCGAATGACATCGCGTTCCCAAGGCCTGCGCCGCCCATCTTCTTCATGAGAGACCGGGATAGCAGCTGGCCGATGACAAGGAAGAATACCAGCGGGATCACGAGCGAGAGGATCATGCTTAAGAGCGGGCTCATCTCCTGTTGCTTCACCTGGCCGAACTCACAGCCGGCTTCCTGCAGCCGGTTTACCAGATCCGCATCCTCGAAGGTGTTGGTGCTGTAGAGGTTATCGCTCTTGTCTTCGAAATAAATCTCATCGCCGGACAGTTCTACCTTGGCCACCGTCTTGTCGCTCAGCATCGTAAGAAATGTTCCGTAGTCTACTTCTTTCACTTCCTGCTTCACCATGGCGGGGAAGAGAACCTGATTCACCAGGATGATCGCGACAATGGCGATCAGGTAATAGACAAGCAGAGGCTTTTTGGGTTTGTCTACTTTCTGCATAGTCTTTCTTTCCTTTCTTGTTTTTATTCTTTGTTTTTCTTTTTTCTGAATAATTATCATTTTAACTGATTGACTGAAGAATGCAAGAAAATAATAGAAAAAGTTTATAAAAAAACAAAAAAGTTTCCTCAAAATGTTCGGAATTTCTACTCGTATTTTGGGCGAAATAAAGGTATAATGAGGATGTTCAGGTTAAAAGAAATTTTGACCTTTAAGTATACAGGAGACGCGAATGAAAAAAGACGATGAAAAGAACTTTCTATCCGGTCTGAAGACACAGGACAAAATGTCAATCCTTCTGAAAAGCGCCGGGATGACGGCATTCGAGTACCTTTTGAAAGAAGATCAGATGATCTATTATAATGCGCATCTGAAGGTCGATCGTGAGATGCCCGGATTCCTGAAGAAACTGGAGGCTTCTTCAGGAATACATCCGGAGGATGTATGGAAAGTACGGGAATTTCTGCAGGGACGCCTGCGGGGGCCGGTGGAAGTGCGCCTGCGCGAGGGGGAATCCTATAAACGTGTGCAGATGGATGCTCTTCCGGTTGAAGGGGATGGAGAGAAGATCGCCGGCTGTCTGAAGGATGTCACGGAAGACAGAAAGCGAGAAGAGATTCTGGAAGAACAGGCGAAGAGAGATTCCCTGACCGGACTTTATAACAACTTTACCGGAAAATCTCTGATCAATGAATATCTGACGCAGAAGAATCCGTATACCTCGTGTGGTTTTCTTGTGATGGATCTGGATTATTTTAAGAATGTGAACGATACCTACGGACATCTGTTCGGTGATGAGGTCTTAAGTACGTTCGCCGGTTTTCTGCGCACTTTTTTTGAGAAAAAGGATATTCTGGTAAGAGCTGGCGGCGATGAGTTTGTGGTTCTTATGAAGGATATTTCTCATGAAGCTCTGGCGAAGAAGATGGGGCGGCTGATCAAAACGATCCGGAAGATTGAGTTCTCGCGCCCGGGATTCTCCATTACCAGCAGTATCGGGATCTGTTACCTCGCGGAGAATGTATCCGGCTATACGTATGAGCAGCTTTTTGAGAATGCGGACTGGGCACTGTATCAGGCAAAAATACAGGGAAGGGATCGATATGTGTTCTGCGACAATCTGCGGCGCTTTGAGATGGCGGCTCCCAGTAACCTGGAAAAGTTCCCGGAGATTGATCAGCGGTACCTGCATAATGATGCAGTAGCGACTGCTTTTGAAATTTTTGAGAAGACGACTACGTTTGATGCGGCGATAGAGCTTTTGATGAAGGTGGTCGCTCTGCGTTACCAGTTGGACCGTATTACAGTGATTCAGACGGATATTCGCAGCAAGACAGTGGAGCGAAGCTATCAGTGGCGTTCGGAGTATGTGCCGGAGGTGCTGGAGAACACGGACAGTTTCACAAAAGAAGATTTCTATACGCTGTTTCGCAGTTATGATGAATATGGGACAACCGTTCTGCAGCAGGATAATATGAAGATGTACTCTGAGCAGGCCAGAAATCTGCTGATGCAGGGCGGTGCGAAGACGGTTCTTTATGCGGCCATGTATAGTGAGGGCAGCTATGTGGGAGCTATTTCCTATGTGGCGTGTCAGCGGGAACGCTATTGGTCGAAGCAGGAACGCAAGCAGATCGGCGAAGTTACGAAGATTATCACGGCGCATCTGATGAAGAACCGTGTATTGAACCGGATGCCGGGCAGCAGTTTTTCTGTGCCGGATTATGATTCTCTGACTGGGACGATTTCCTTTGCGCGGTTCCGGGAAGAAGTTGAGCGAATTATTGTCGGCGGTTATGCAGGGCCTTACTGCATGGTATATACGGACTTTATGGGCTTTAAATATTTTAATCAGAAATACGGATATCGAAGCGGCGATCAGGTTCTGAGGGAATTCGCCAACTATATTATGGAGACGATTCAGGATTCTTCACGCACATATTTCTGTCGTGTTGTTGCAGATCAGTTCCTCGCTTTCCTTCCGCACCATAAGCCGGAGGACAGCTGTGCGCGGATTGAAGAACTGAATGAGGAGTTTGTGCGCAGAATGCAGGAACGCTTCCCAGACAGCCGGCTTCGCCTGAGAAGCGGAGTCTATCCGATTGACAAGGAGTGCCTGGGTGCTTCCACGGCCATCGATGCGGCGAATTACGCCAGACGTCAGGTGGAAGAGACCAGCAGCCGACAGGTGGTCTATTATGACACAGCTCTGAAGGGTCAGCAGCAGATGGAGAATGAGATCATCAACGGGATCGACAAAGCAATTGCCGGACATCAATTCCAGGTTTACTATCAGCCCAAGATCTCGCTGAATGATCATCGCATTATTGGCGCAGAAGCTCTGGTGCGCTGGATTCGCCCGGATGGTTCGATTCTGCGTCCGGATTCCTTTATTCCTCTGTACGAGAAGAATGGACGGGTCATCGATCTGGACTTTTATGTTTTTGAGCAGGTGACGGCTTTTATCCGGAAAAATCAGGATATGGGCAGGCAGATGGTTCCTGTCTCCGTGAACGTATCAGCACTTCACGCCAGAGATACGGATGCGGTCGCGCAGTATCAGGCGATTCTGGAACGCTATGGTGTGAATCCAGATCGGCTGCAGATGGAACTGACGGAGACGGCGACCGTATTGAACTATGAGAATGTGCGGCGGCTCTTCTCTGATTTTCAGAAGGCCGGTTTTGCAACGTCGCTGGATGATTTTGGAGCAGGGTTCTCAATCCTGAACCTGATTACAGATGTTCCATTGAATGTAGTCAAGTTGGATCATATCTTCATTAATAAATGTGAGCAGAATGAGAGGGGAATCTATTTCCTGAATCAGATGATCGATATGCTGCACGGTCTCGGGTTCCGAACCATCTGCGAAGGAGCGGAGACGGATCGTCAGGTGAAAATTCTGACAGAAGTCGGCTGCGATGCGATCCAGGGCAACTGGTTCTCTGTGCCGGTGCCGGCGGAAAAATTTGAGGAGATGCTCTATATAAGTAAAAAGTAATAGCATGTTGATGTATTATTCTGTTGTCATCCTTTTTCCGTTGCCATCATGATAATCATGAAAGGGATGGTATGCGGGAAGCAATCGAGAAAGCGAATCATGTGATGTACCAGAATAAGAGAAAAAAGAAACTGGCACGAGGGTAAAGGCAGGAGAGAAAGATGCAAAATATTTATTTCGGTCCGGATGAACGGGCACATCAGAAGTTCTTAGATTTTTTTTATATCGTCTGTGGGCTGCTGTGTCTGGCGCTGGCGATTCTTTCCCTGTTCCCGGCGGGGGCAGGCATGCGGTTCTTTCCGCTGATCTTTTTTATCGCGGCGATATTGAACCTGGTAAGCGCGTATTCGAAGTTCCGTTCATCGGATACCCGTTATCGCAATGGCGCATCCGGGCTTTTTCTGATGCTGATGGGGATTGTCATGTTGGCTCTTACCTATGTGAGTGGGATCTGTATCTGGGGGTAAATGAGAATGAAAGAGAAAATTCTGGCGCTGTTGCGTCAGTCCAATGATTATATATCTGGTCAGAACCTGTGTGAACAGCTGAATGTGTCGCGCACAGCTGTCTGGAAGGCAGTGAATGCGCTGAAGGCGGAGGGCTATCAGATCGAAGCTGTTCAGAATCGGGGCTATCGCCTGACCGGAGTTCCGGATGTTCTTACGAAAGAGGAGATCATGAGCCATCTGCATACCCGCTGGGCAGGTTGTCAGGTTGAAGCGCATGAGAAGATTACCTACTCCACGAATCAGAGAGTGAAGCAGCTGGCAGATCAGGGTGCACCGGAGGGAACTCTTGTGGTGGCGGATGTGCAGGAGGGCGGTAAAGGCCGCCGCGGCCGGGCCTGGGTTGCTCCGGTGCCTGGGACGAATATCGCCATGAGCTTTCTGCTGCGTCCGGAGATCGATCCGTCCCGCGCGTCCATGATGACGCTGATTGCTGCGATGGCCGTCCGGGCGGCGATCGCGGATGTGACAGGGATGGACACGAAGATCAAGTGGCCGAACGATGTTATTGTAAATAAGAAGAAAGTGTGCGGCATCCTGACGGAGATGACGATGGAAGAGGAATACATTCAAAGTGTGGTCGTCGGCATCGGAATCAACGTACATAATGAGAGCTTTCCGGAGGAGCTGAAGGAGAAAGCAACTTCGCTGCTGATCGAGACCGGCGGCGGTCATTTCTCGCGGGCGGAGATTACAGCGAAGGTGCTGGAGCATTTCGAAGAATATTATGAGAAATTCATTGCGGACGGTGATCTGCGCCGCCTGCAGGAGGAATACAATTCCTGCCTGACAGCGATTGGCGGGAAAGTGTCGATTCTTGCGCCGGAAAGAACCTGGGAAGGAATTTCCCGCGGTATTAACGCGGAAGGTGCGCTTCTGGTAGAGAAGGAAGATGGAAGCATCGAGAAGATCACATCCGGAGAGGTAAGCGTCCGGGGAATTTATGGATATGTGTAACTATTCAGAGCTATGCAGATTTGCAATAAATGTATAGGATAGGAAGGGAACAGAGAATAATATGTACGATTCACAGGAAACGGTTGTGCTCTGCGGAGCCAACTCATATGAACAGAAATATTACTTTAACCAGGATTTCTCTGGATTGCCGGAGCAGATCCGTCAGGAACTGCAGATTATGTGTGTTCTTTTTACTGAGGATGTCGGAGGCATTCTCATGCTGGAGTTTCTGGAAGATGGAACACTGATCCTGAATGTGGATCACGAAGAGTCTGACTATCTCTTTGATGAGATTGGCAGTGAACTGAAGATCCGGGAAATTCAAAGAGAAAAGGTCGAGCTGATGACAGCGCTGGAGCGCTATTTCCGGATCGTCTTCCTGGGAGAAGACGCAGAGGAAGTGCTGACAGCGGAAAGAGAGGAAGAGGAATGACCCCTGTGAAAATCGGGAACCTGGAACTGAAGCAGAACCGGCCCGTCTTTCTGGCACCTATGGCAGGCGTTACCGACCTGCCATTTCGCCTCTTGTGCAAGGAGCAGGGCTGCGATGTGATGTGTACGGAGATGATCAGTGCCAAGGCTCTTCTCTATAATAACCGCAACACACTGCCGCTGATGCAGATTGACGAAAGTGAACATCCGATTGCGGTGCAGCTCTTCGGCTCCGATCCGGAGCTGATGGCTTTTCAGGCGGAGCGGATTGAGGAGCGCTATGATATCATCGATATCAATATGGGCTGCCCAGTTCCGAAGGTCGTGAACAATGGCGAGGGATCTGCTCTGATGAAGACTCCGGAGCTGGCGGCAGAGATTGTGCGGACGATGGTGAAGGTCGTGCATAAGCCGGTTACAGTAAAGATTCGCAGGGGCTTTGATGAGATCCATGTGAATGCTGTGGAAATGGCGAAGCGTCTGGAGGATGCCGGTGCAGCCGCTATTGCAGTGCACGGGCGGACCCGCGAGCAGTATTACAGCGGCAAGGCAGACCGTGAGATCATTCGTCAGGTCAAGGAAGCCGTAAGCATTCCCGTGATTGGCAATGGCGATATCTTCAAGGCAGAGGATGCCGCTGCCATGTTCGACGAGACCGGCTGCGATGCGGTTATGGTCGCACGCGGCGCCAAAGGCAATCCCTGGCTGTTCCGTGAGATCCGCGCATATCTTGATCAGGGCATTCACATTCCAGGGCCGACTATAGAGGAACGCAAGGCCATGATTCTGCGTCACAGCGAGCTGCAGCTTGCTTTCAAGGGAGAGTATACCGGCATGCGCGAGATGCGCAAACACCTGGCGTGGTACACGGCCGGCTGCCCGCACTCCTCCTCCCTCCGGGCCAGATCCAATGAGATCGAGACTATAGCGGATCTGCGGAAATTAGTGGATGAATACATGTAACTATTCAGAGCCATGTGGATTTGTGTCGGGGCGCCGAATAGTTAAAGAAAATCTGACATATACTGTCTCAGAAACATTGACAGCGCCCGTTTTTTGGGATATAATAACGGACATGCTATTTGGATTATAGATATCAAATGGCATATTTTAATAAAAAAAAGCAAACTTTCAGAGCCCCTGACCGGGGCTTTTCCCGTAGCCGGAGGCAATATGGGAACAAATGTTCATACGAGCAGAAAAGCGGCGGGGCATCCGTCGTATGACAGCATATATATCATGAAAGGGTGTAGAAGTAATCATGGCAGAGAAAAAGATTCTGACCTATAGCGGTCTGAAGAAGCTGGAAGCAGAGCTGGAGGATTTGAAGGTAAATCAGCGCCGGGAAATTGCGCAGAAGATCAAGGAGGCCCGTGAGCAGGGTGACCTTTCGGAGAACGCGGAATATGATGCGGCCAAGGACGAGCAGAGAGATATCGAAGCACGGATCGAGGAGCTGGAGAAGCTGCTGAAGAATGTAGAAGTTGTAGATGAAGATGAAGTAGAGCTGGATACGATCAGCATCGGCTGTCGTGTAAAGGTTCACGACATTGAATTTGATGAGGATATGGAATTTGCAATTGTAGGTTCCACCGAGGCGAACAGCCTGCAGGGGAAGATTTCGAACGAATCCCCAGTTGGCCGCGCACTGCTGAAGCACAAGGTTGGTGATTCCGTAGTAGTAGAGACACAGGCCGGTGACATTACCTATGTAGTGCTTGCCATCAGCAGACAGGGCGAATAATTCACCCGCAAGAGGAGAGAAAATATGGCAAAGAATGAGAATAAGAACGCTGAGCCTCAGACAGTTGATCTGAATCAGCAGAGAAAGGTCAGAAGAGAGAAGCTGGCGAATCTGCAGGCAGAAGGCAGAGATCCCTTCCAGATCACGAAGTATGATCAGACGCATCATACCGATGAGTGTAAGACCCTGTACCAGGCTCATGAGGATGAGCTTCTTGCCGGAAGAACCGTTCCTTCCACCGAGGGACTGGATGAGGCCGAGGCAAGAATGGTTATGAATAATGACTATAATGAACGCCGTGCGATCATGGACGCACAGCCGATTCATGTATCCATCGCAGGCCGCATGATGTTCAAGCGCGTCATGGGTAAGGCCTCTTTCTGCAACATTCAGGACCTGAAAGGCAAGATTCAGGTTTATGTTGCGAGAGACGCGATCGGTGAAGATGCTTACGCGGATTTCAAGAAGTCTGATATTGGCGATATTTACGGCATTAAGGGATTTCTGTTCCGCACGAAGACCGGTGAGGTCTCTGTGCATGCGGAAGAGCTGACCCTGCTGACCAAGAGTCTGCAGGTTCTGCCGGAGAAGTTCCATGGCCTGCAGGATACGGATACCCGTTACCGTCAGCGCTACGTTGACCTGATCATGAATGAGGATTCGAAGAATGTCTTCATTAAGCGTTCTCAGATCATCAAGGAGATCCGTAACTTCCTGGCCGGACGCGATTTCATCGAGGTGGAGACTCCTACGCTGGTATCCAATGCCGGTGGCGCGGCTGCCCGCCCCTTCGAGACCCATTACAATGCTCTGGACGAGGATGTAAAGCTTCGTATTTCCCTGGAGCTGTACCTGAAGAGACTGATCGTCGGCGGCCTGGAGCGTGTCTATGAGATCGGACGAGTATACCGCAACGAAGGCGTAGATACTCGTCACAATCCAGAGTTCACGCTGATGGAGCTGTACCAGGCATATACCGATTATTACGGCATGATGGAGTTGACCGAGAGCATGTTCCGCTATCTGGCAGAGACGGTATGCGGAAGTTCCGTGATCTCTTATAATGGCATTGCGATCGACTTCGGCAAGCCTTTCCGCCGTCTGACCATGAACGAGGCCATCAAGGAGTATGCAGGTGTTGACTTCGATGCAGTTGCTACCGATGAGGAGGCGAAGGCTCTGGCGGATCAGCATCATATTGAGTTTGAAGCACGCCATACTAAGGGCGATATCGTAAATCTCTTCTTCGAAGAATACTGTGAGAAGAACCTGATTCAGCCGACCTTCATTATGGATCATCCGCTGTCTATTTCTCCTCTGACGAAGAAAAAGCCTACCGATCCGGAGAAGGTAGAGCGTTTCGAGCTTTTTATTAATACCTGGGAGATGTGCAACGCTTACTCCGAGCTGAACGATCCGATCGATCAGAGAGAACGCTTTGCGCAGCAGGACAGGAATGCGGAAGCCGGTGATGAAGAAGCGCAGCATACGGATGAAGATTTCCTGAATGCTTTGGAGATCGGTATGCCTCCGACCGGCGGTATCGGCTACGGTATCGATCGTCTGGTTATGCTTCTGACCGACAGCGCCGCCATCCGCGACGTGCTCCTCTTCCCGACAATGAAGTCCTTAGATGGTGTAAATAA
>JABLTL010021725.1_pt1 | contig 10655 bp, 8 predicted proteins | sample 7160151 | NCBI WGS metagenome assembly JABLTL01 (sample SAMN14651223, study PRJNA627086) | human gut metagenome | isolation source: feces | host: Homo sapiens
GCAAAATGTATATGAAGAACTATGGAGAATTCTCTCGGAAGACCTGTCGCCTCATTGCCAAATATCAATGAATACGTGCCGGACGGATGGATCTCCGGCAAAGTAATCTGTGCCTGAAGCATAAACGGATACAACTCTCTGTCGCCAAACTGCTCCTGATATTCCTGAAAGCTGTCGAAATATTGAAACTGTGTGGAAAATATTGCCCCCATTGAAGCTCTTACCACTTTCGGATCGAATGCATCCACAGCCGGACGGATGATCGCCATCTGATTTAGTTCAAAGCCCAGAGCACTTCTCATTATCGTTCCCATATTTCCTGCATTTGAAGGGGATACCAGCACGATATGCGAGGCTTTTGCATCCAATTCACCCGGAAATTTACGAAACTCTCCGATGACATAACAGTTTTCCTTTTGGGATAATACATGAAATATTTTGTCCGTCTGCTGAATCGGTATTCCTGCTTCCCGACATATTTTTTTTAGTTTATCATATGTCTCTCCCTCTTTTAATGACGAATGAACATATACTTTATTGACATACTGTGTTTTGTACCGTAAAAGCTCAAAGGTTAAAGTGATTCCAAGAGAATAAGAAACCGGATCGTCCTTCTTGTATCGTTTAAAAGCTGCCATGTGATCAACCATCCCTTTCCTGTATCTGCAAATCGCAAAAAGCAGACACATCATTATCTTTTTTAAGCATATTACAGCCGGCACACAGAAACTGCTGCCGGCCTGATCATTCTCTCTTACTCTGCTATGGCAATATCTACTGAAATCGCCCCTGCATCTGACTGAAACGGGATGCTCAGCATCTGCTGTCCCTTTCCACAATACTGTCCTCCCTCATGATAATCAGGAGGTGTAATATCTATCATAATATTATTGCTGGCAAACACTGTGGCTGCATTTCCTGCGATCATATTTCCCAGCTCAGAGATCGCGCTCCTTCCGATTTCATCGATCGTCTCTACCGGCTGCATCATCATCTTTGATATGATCTCTAATGCTGTGGGATGCTCCATATTGAGCACGACTCTTCCGCTGAGTCCTCCCGTCAGACCCAGTTCAATGATCGACGCATCATCATCATATGTCTCCGGCTTCACTCCCGGTTTCCCGATCCTGAGATCTATCATACATACCTCTTTCACCACTTTGCATACTGACAAAATAAATGGATTCACGTACTCTGCTTTCACGGTCCGGCAATCTCCTTTCTACTGAATTTGTATCTTTCATGGCAAATCTCTCCCAGCCATCGCAGGAAGCTTTTGCCTGTTATCCGTTTAGTATAACAAATCCTCCATCCCCTGTAAACACTGTTACAGGTTGAAATCATTCCAAAAGCTCTGGTTGATATCTACTTTTTTATCTCGAAGCCACTGATTATATTTTTTGACAAACATCTCTGACTGCCGCTGTTGAATGATCTGCTCTTTCTTCTTATCAATCTCTTCTTTGCTGAATGATGACTCTTCTCCCGAAGCTGTCTTTACTGCACTTCCTGAAGCCGCCTTTGATCTGTTGTCCTCCACGATAGCCTGCCCGGCCTCTTCATCTGTCACATTCGTATCGGCATCATCTGTCGCCACATAGAACATTTTTTCTGCCAGCAGATTTTCCTGATAGATTTCACTGATCTCCTGCACTGTCAGACTATATTGCTCTTTATCTGCAGCCGAAGCGTTATGCACCAGATCCTCCGCCTGTCTCAATGCCTCATCCTGCTCATCTGCCGTCAGACCAACGCTCTGTTTTTGTGCAACTGCGGAAATAATCTTGAGCTGGGTGATCATATTGACGATCTCCTGTTTTGCCTGATCACCAATGGTTTCATTGCTCCCCAGCTGATATTTCCACAATTCTTTTCCAAAGCTGCTTTCATACTGGCATTTCAGAAAATAACTGTATGCCATTACTTCACTATATCTGACCTGTGCATCGCCGACCATCATAACAACAGTACCGGCTGATACATTTCCTTTCTTCTCTACCTTGGATGATTTCTTCTGAAAGCCGCATCCGGTAAATAACAATGCAGCCGCCGTCATAATACATACTCCCGGTATCCATTTCCTGCTCTTAAACATAGTAACCTTACTTTCCTTTCCATTCACAAGCTCTGATTCACAGACCTCTTTGTTCGTGCTGTCAATCTGTTTATCTGTGGTCAGAAACAGACAGCCGCAACAGCAACCCCCTGATCCTGCCTGTATTTAGAGATTTCCGATCGCCTGCACCACTTCCTCTGCCGCCCGGAAAATCCTTTCGGCCTGCAGCTTCTTCTCTCGCGACTGAGTCATTCGCCCCGATGCCTTTCTGCCCTTTTCTTCAGCTTCCAAGGCCTTTCTCGTATAGAGAAAATACGGGTCTCCTTTGGAAATATAACGAAGTCTTCCCTGAAAAGCTTCTACCATTTCAGGAAGCTTTTCCACATCCGGCTTCCTGTCCGGCTGCAGATAGAACCGGATCCCATCCGGCTTCTGTGTGATCTGCAGTATCCCACTGCGGTGGGCTGCCGCTTTCAAAACCGCAATATTTAACAGATTCTGTGCCGCATGCGGAATGTCCCCAAACCGGTCCATCAGCTCATCCTCCATATCAGAACGTTCTTCATTGTTTTCCAGTGCTGCGATCCTTTTATACATATCCAGCCTCTGATACTCACTCTTAATATACGATGCCGGAATGAATGCGTCAACCTGCAGATCGATATTCGTCTCTGATTCTTCCTTTTCCGGCCGTTCACCTTTCATTGTCTGAACCGCTTCGCTCAGCATCTTGCAATACAGATCATATCCCACAGCCTCCATGTGGCCGGACTGCGCTGCTCCCAAAAGATTCCCGGCACCGCGTATCTCCAGATCACGCATGGCAACCTTGATCCCGGATCCCAGATCCGTATATTCCCGGATCGCCTCCAGACGTTTTTCCGCTACCTCACGAAGTATCTTGTCCCGCTTGTACATCAAAAAAGCATAAGCCGTCCGATTGGACCTGCCAACACGTCCGCGAAGCTGATAAAGCTGCGATAATCCCATCTGGTCAGCATTATCTATAATAATAGTATTGACATTGGATATGTCAAGTCCTGTTTCAATGATCGTCGTAGCGATCAGCACATCGATCTCGCCCTCAATAAAGCTCATCATAATGCGCTCCAGCTCCCTCTCGCTCATCTGCCCGTGAGCAAATGCCACATTTGCATCCGGCACAAGCTTAGAGATTTCAAATGCTACTTCGTCAATGTTTTTCACACGGTTATATACATAATAAACCTGTCCCCCTCTGGACAATTCTCTATTGATCGCCTCCCGTATAATCTCACTGCTGTGCTCCATTACAAAGGTCTGGATCGGCAGGCGGTCTACCGGCGGCTCTTCCAGCACACTCATATCCCTGATCCCGACCAGACTCATATGAAGTGTTCTGGGGATCGGTGTTGCCGAAAGAGTCAGCACATCCACGTCTTTCTTCATCTGTTTGATCTTTTCTTTATGCGTAACGCCAAAACGCTGTTCCTCATCAACAATGAGAAGTCCCAGATTTTTAAATGCAATGTCTTTTGAAAGCAGACGGTGGGTTCCGACAACTATGTCAACCTCTCCTGTTTTTAGTTTCTCGATCGTCTTCTTTTGCTGTGCCGCCGTGCGGAAGCGTGACATCATCTCCACATTGATCGGATAATCTCCCAATCGTTCCTTTATGGTATTATAATGCTGCTGTGCCAGTATCGTGGTCGGCACCAGAAATGCCACCTGCTTATTGTCATTTACTGCTTTAAATGCTGCACGGATCGCAACTTCTGTCTTTCCATATCCAACATCACCGCAGATCAGACGATCCATGATCCTGCTGCTTTCCATGTCGCGTTTCGTCGCAGCAATGGCATCCAGCTGGTCTGCTGTCTCTTCATATGGAAACATCTCTTCAAATTCTGTCTGCCATACCGTATCCGGACTAAACTGAAAGCCCTGCTGTTCCTGTCTGCCGGCATAAAGCTCCACCAGCTCTCTGGCAATTTCTTTGACAGCCCCCCGCACCTTGGATTTGGTCTTTTTCCATTCCATCGTATTAAGCTTATTAAGCTTTGGCTTTTTAGCTGCATCCTGACTGGCATATTTCTGCAGGACATCTAATGCCGATGCCGGAACATACAGATTGCCTCCATCTCCATATTCGATCTTAATAAAATCCTTGGCAACGTTATCTACTTTGATCTTTTCAATACCACGATAAATTCCCAGGCCATGATTTTCATGAATCACATAATCGCCCACATTTAATTCATGAAAACTCTGCAGCACCTGCCCATTATATTGTTTCTGGCGTTTTCTCTTTTTTCTGGCCTTTGCCCCGAATATGTCACTCTCTGCCACTACAACAAACCGAAGCTGCGAATAGAAAAAGCCCTTTGACAGCCGTCCATAACTCACCATGATCTCTCCCGGCTGCAATTCCCGGTCCAGCGTCTCTCTGTAGAAGGCATTGACATCATACTCCTGCAGATCACCAGCCAAACGTTTTGCCCGTGTTCTGGAGCCACAGAGCATCAGTACCCGGCAGCCCTGCTTCTTCCATTTTTTCATATCTTCTACAAGGAGTTCGAAATGTTTATTATAGGAAGAAACAGCCTGACACTGCATATGAAGACTCTCGTAAACGTCCATCCCGGATGTCATTCCGTCCAGCATTGATAAATAGATTGTCTTTTTTCCGGCGATCAAAGCCTTCACTGTCTCTGCACCGTAAAGGATCTCCATCTGCCCCGGCAGGATCAGCCCCTTCGTCAGGCGGTTTTCCATACTCTCGCGAAATTCATCCTCCACCACCTTCATCGCCTCATTGCACCGCACCGGTTCGTCTACCACAAATAGTGTTTCTTCTGTATCGAAATAGTCAAAAAAGGATCCCGTATTTTCATCAAAATATACCAGAAAGCTTTCCAGTCCCACACCGTTTCTGGTATATTCCAGACGTTCTTTCCACTCCTTTAATGTATCTGATAAACGATTGGCCGCCTCAAAATTTTTCTCTGCCATAAATTTATCATGAAGCTCTTTTTGTTCCTTCTGAATCTTCTCCATTCCACGTTTAAGCTGTGCCGGCGTCAGCACAATCTCCTGTGCCGGAAAAATAGTGAGACTTTCCACGCGTTCAATGGAACGCTGGCTTTCTACATCAAAGGAACGTATCGTGTCGATCTCATCTCCCCAGAATTCGATACGATACGGACACTCCTGCGTCGGTGGATATACATCCAATATGCCTCCCCGCACAGAATACTCTCCCGGCTGTTCCACCTGTGCCTGTCTTTCAAATCCCATATCCGTCAGGCATTGTATCAATTCTTCCAGATTGAGTCTGGCTCCCTCTTCTAAAAGCCTGCTGGATTTCTTATAGACAGATAAGGACTGCACATATTCCATCCCCGCCGTCATGGTGGTGATCACTGTGCCGCCCTCCTGGTCTAATAGTGATTTAATTGTCTTTAGTCTCTCGGTCTCCACAGCATTTCCATGGACATCTGCACTATAAAATATGACATCCTTGGCCGGATAATAGACAGCATTCCTGTCATACATCCGATAATCTGCCAGCAGTTCTCTGGCTCTGATCTCATTTGCCGCAATGAATACTGTCCACTTTTTTTGCCGTGCAAGTCCGCTGATCAGATGACTTTTCTGCCCATCAATACAACCGGATATCTGAATGGGCATGTGCCCACGCTGAATACATTCCTCTGCACTCTTGTATGCATTCAGCTCCTCCAGTGGTTTCCATAGCGTTTCCATTGTTGGTCTGCCTTTCATTTCTGTCTGATTATATTATTTATTATGAAGCTTTCTATTTATTATTAAACTTATTCATGGCACTGGAAACATCCCCGTTCATGATCTCAACACATGCCTGTGCCGCTTTGTCCAGAGCCTCCCGGATAACCGGCTCCTCTTCCCCGGAAAAACGCCCCAGCACATAATCGGCCAGATCCCAGCCCTTCGGCTTCTCTCCAACTCCGATACGCACCCTCGGAAATATCTGGGTTCCGAGATGAGCAATGATGTTTTTGATGCCATTATGTCCCCCCGCACTTCCTTTCGGGCGGATCCGAAGTTTTCCGGGAGCAAGATTGATATCATCATATACCACAATGAGCTCCTCTTCCGGATCGATCTTGTAATAATCCACCAGTTCTCTCACGCTCTCTCCACTGAGATTCATATAGGTCTGCGGCATAGCCAGAAGAACCTTCTGCCCCTGAATGACTCCTTTGCCGCAAACAGCACGGTGCTTTTTTATGTCCATGGAAATCCCGTATGTGTCTGCAAGCACCGTAATTGCCGAGAACCCGATATTATGGCGTGTTCCGTCATAACGTCGTTCCGGATTTCCTAATCCTACTATAATATACATTTCCTTGATTTCCTACTCTCCATGTTATGATGTCAGAGAACGGAAGTATCGTGTCTCTTTCATCTTTTTTAATAATGCTTATTCGTCAATCTTTCCCCCATATGGACAGGGTTCCCATGATAGCTGATCAGGAGATCGTTATCGATCACATGACGATTGTCCATAGTTTTCATGATATCCTTGATCTGCACTTCCTGTGCAATATAATGATCTGCCATATTGTAAAGCACATTGTCCCGGAAGGAAAGTATTACCGGTGCCAGTACATCACTGTCATTTGACGCTACAACTAATCCTTTATCTCCATTGGACAACTCCACGCAGACTCCCGGCTGCAGGATATTAATGCTCTCTATCAATGCCGCTACAACTTCCTGATCATATCCATTCGCCGGATCAAGAAGCTTTCTGAGAGCTTCAATCTCCGATGCCGGTTCTTCCTCAAAATTCATGGCAGTCATCGAATCATACGCATAGGCTACTTTAAGAATATCAATCCCCAGAGATTTATATTTCTTTTCGCCTTCTCCCCCTGTATGGTGAAGCTCATTAATGATACCTTTTACACAGCGTTTGATCTCCGGATCCAGATCATAATCATTGTCAATCAGCTGTATGGCAGCATAATGATATGTACGGATCTTTTTTTCATCCTCCGATGTAATCTCATTTCTGCGTTTTCTCCGAATGTGAGGCGGTATCAGCAGACTCCCCACATCATGTAAAATAGCTGCCACAACAATATCCAGCTGCTGTTTAAATTCCATGTTCAGGCGGTGAGTCAGCATTGCGCTCAGTATAGCTGTATTCAGGGAATGTTTGTAGGCATAGTCCTCACTGCTTCTGAGATTTTGCACAAAATTGATCCTGTGATTCAGATTTCCATAGCGTCTGATCACCTGATTTGCAAACTGATACATTCCTTTCGCTTCCTGCTGCTTCGTTACCGCATCCAGAATCTCACGGATCGCAAAAATCGACATTGCCTGAAATCTCTCAAACTCTATATCGTCCTTTGACATCGGCGGCACCGGTTCTGCCGGTTCTAATATATATACACCGATCAACCCAAAATTCTGTATACTGACAATGCCCTGTCTCGTCAGCTTGGAATTGCGCTCATAAAGCATAACTCCATCCCGGTTATAAATAGGTTTCGCCAGACGCATTCCCAGTTTTAAATCATCTGCTTTTACAAATATCATAAATCCATTCTCCTTTCTGCCCAAAAACCTCTTTTATTTTTTCCGGGTCTTCTCCGCAATATTATTGGTTACACGGTTATAAAGCTCTAATGCTGCATTATATCCCATCTTTTTCTGACGGTAATTAACTGCCGCGGATTCACAAATGATCGCACAGTTTCTGCCCGGACGGATCGGAATAGAATGACATACAACCTTATTTCCCAAAAATTCTATGTATTGTTCTTCCAGCCCAAGACGATCATATTCCTGATTTTTATTATACTCTTCCAGTTTGATCACCAGATTGATCTCCTGCTCATTCTTTACACTTTCCACTCCGAACAATGTCTTGGCATCAATGATCCCGATTCCCCGAAGTTCAATAAAATGACGGGTGATATCCGGTGCACTGCCTATTAATGAGGCATCACTTACTTTTTTGATCTCTACTACATCATCGGATACCAGACGATGTCCCCGGTGGATCAGCTCCAGTGCCACTTCTGACTTACCGATGCCGCTCTCTCCCATGATCAATACGCCTTCACCGAAAAGATCAAGAAGTACTCCGTGTACACTGCATCTCGGAGCCAGTTCGACATTCAGCCAGCGGATCACTTCCGCCATAAATGCATTTGTCTCCTTTTTGGTACGCAGCAGCGGTACTTCATATTTGCTGGCAAGCTGAATGAGCTTTTCATCAATATGCAGATCACGGCAGAATACGATACAAGGCGGTTTCGTATGGCGTTCACTGCCTGCCATGATACACTCCATCATTTCCAGTGTATAATCCAGTCCCTTCTGTTCCATATAAGTATGTTCCACATGTCCAATGATCTGGATACGTCCGGAATCAAAATAATCGAAAAAACCAGCCAGCTGTAATGCCGGACGGTTGACATCTGTCTGCACGATTTCAATATCGGTAACATCCACATCGACTGTTACATTCTCCAATTCCATCTGCTCAATTAATTTTTCCAATGATACACTATATGTCTCTGCCATTAGAACCTCCTTCTATTTTTGTAATTTATATATTATGATCTTTATTTCATTTTGAAGAATGAAAAAATCCATATACCTTCCGGGCTGCTCCCATATTCATCGTTTCCGTCTGTGCAAGCTCCTCTATTTGTGCATTTTGCACCGCCTCTATGGAACCGAACCGTTTCATCAACGCTCTGCGCCTCTTTTCTCCGATCCCCGGTATATCATCGAGAATGGAATGAACCTGTACCTTGCTCCTCAGCGATCTGTGATACTCGATCGCAAAACGGTGAACCTCATCCTGAATCCTGGTCATCAGATGAAACCCTTCGCTATTTATATTAATCGGCAATTCCTGTCCCCGAAAATAGATCCCTCTGGTACGGTGCCGGTCATCCTTTACCATGCCGCATACAGGGATATGGATACCAAGCCGTTCCAGGACCTCCTCTGCAATATGAACCTGTCCTTTTCCGCCATCCATCATGATCAGATCCGGATATCGGGTAAAGCTTCCATTTTCTCTTTCCAGTCCTTGTTCCTGAAGTTTCCCGGCCTCCTCTATGCCGTGTTCAAACCGTCTTGTAAGCACCTCCCGCATACTTGCGTAATCATCCGGTCCCTGTACTGTCTTAATCCGAAACTTTCGATAATCACTCCTGCGCGGACTGCCATCCTCAAATACGACCATAGAACCAACTGATTGAAAGCCACTGATATTTGAAATATCATAGGACTCTACCCGGTGTACCCCCTCAATACCGATCCAAGAGCATATTTCCTGCATTGCTCCCGTGGTACGCTCCTCTGCTCTGCGGATCTTCTGTACATCCTGCTGCAGCACAAGCAATGCATTTTTGTGAGCAAGCTCGACAAATTTTTCTTTCTGTCCTTTTTTGGGGACAAGTATCCTCACCTTATCTCCACGCCGCCCGCTCAGCCAGCGGCTGATCACTTCCTGATCTTCTATCTCATATTCTAACATGAGTTCTTTCGGAATAAAAGGTGTACCCGCATAAAACTGTTTGATAAAGGACTGCAGGATCTCCTGCCTCTCTGAGCCGTCAACACCACTCAGATGAAAATGATCTCTGCCGATCATACGTCCTTCTCTTATAAAAAACACCTGGACTACTGCTTCGCTCTGATCCTTGGCCAGTGCAATGATATCACGGTCCAGACCGTCAAATCCGGTAATTTTCTGATGAACGGAGGATTTTCTGACACTATCTATAAGATCTCTGTACTGGGCTGCTTCCTCAAACTGCATTTCCTCTGCTGCCGTCTGCATTTTCTGTTGTAGATACTGTATCACACCGGTGTAATCCCCCTCTAATATCTTTAGAGCCTCCCGGAAATTTTCTTTGTACTGCTCTGATGATATATATCCCTGACAGGGAGCATCGCACTGACCTATATGATAATTCAGACATGGACGCTCCTTTCCTATATCCCTCGGCAGTGTCCTCCTGCAGCTTCTGATATGGTATATCTTGCGCAGCAGCTCCAGTGTATCCTTTGCAGCCCCTGCACTCGTATAGGGACCGAAATACTTTGACCTGTCCCTCTTTTCCTGTCTGGAAAATATCAATCTCGGATATGCCTCGCCCACCGTTGCTTTAATAAACGGATAGCTTTTATCATCCTTGAGCATGGTATTATATTTCGGTCTGTGCTCTTTGATCAGATTGCTCTCCAATACCAGTGCCTCTACCTCGGAATCCGTTATGATATATTCAAAGTGATCGATCTGTGAGATCATCTTCTCAATTTTTGGCGAAACATTCCTGCTTGGCTGAAAATACTGTCTAACTCTGTTTTTCAGACTGATCGCTTTCCCTACATATATAATGGCATCCTTTGCATCATGCATCAGATACACCCCTGGTTTTGCCGGCAGTTTTTTCAGCTCCTCCTCAATATTAAACACTTTTATTTTTTTACCTTTCCTTTTTTCACGACACTATATGGCCCATACACCTTTTTCTTGCCGTTTAATTTGTACGCCCGGGTATTCAGACCCTTAAAAGCCAAAAATCATATTCAATACCCC
>JABLTL010065504.1_pt1 | contig 10630 bp, 11 predicted proteins | sample 7160151 | NCBI WGS metagenome assembly JABLTL01 (sample SAMN14651223, study PRJNA627086) | human gut metagenome | isolation source: feces | host: Homo sapiens
AATGAAAAACCAAGAAGATTGTTGTTCCCCTTGGTTTTATCATACGAAAAGAGCCCAGCTAATGCTTATTTGAGAAACTAATTAAATGATTATCCATCCCTAAAAGATGGCTAGATTGGATTTGTAAGGAATGTAGAAGTGGTTCATCTGCATTGTCCCTTTCGCAAATAAGTGTTTGCTTACAAATCCGTCTTATCTAAGGCGTTATTTGTTAATAGATAGATTTCTGAATCTTCTAGAAATTTATAAATGATTTTTCCTTGACGTTTTATCAAAGCGAACTCAGGAAGATAAAGTATTTGCTTTTCTTCTTTTACGAGCTCTCTTATCTCTTGATCCGTTTTACGGACTGTTACAAAGAGAATGTCTTTCTTGATATTGAAATAACGTATTAACTCATCTTTGAAGCTTTGTAGGAATTTTTCATTATGAAACAAGTCATAAGAAATAATGCAAAACGATGATTTCTTTTTAAATGTCGCCTCTCTTATGTGAAAGGCATTGGATAGAAGAGTGACATTCTGATAAGCCGCTTGAAAAAGAAAGTCATTTTTTTGATAAGAGTTTAAGGTAGATGTTTTTATTCCTGTTAATACGGAGAGTTCTCTTGTGGATAGGTTTCTCCATTTTTTAAGTGTTTTAAAAATCCCTTCCTTTTCTTCATCTTTAAAATAACGAGAAACGAAGTGAGAATAACTCATTTCATGATATGGGTTAAAGAGCTTAATCATCATTGATAAAGGCTCAATCAAAAAAGATCTTTCTAGAGGCACACGATATTCTTCAAGCAAAAGGAAATACATCTCTCCGGCCCAGTAATATTCGCTAACATATGGCGAAGCGTAGTCAAGAATAACGTTTTCTTTTCGGAATACTTTAGAGATGATTTCTTCTAAAGAGAGCTCTAAAAAAGATTTGTAATCATTCCTCTCGAAGCAAGAAAAGAAAGGGTGTTCCAGGATGGTTTTCGTAATGATTTCATCGGTAAAACCAACTTCATGTAAGCGAGAAATCAATGCACTAAATTTGCTTTTTAAAGACGTAGGATTGCTATATTCCATATTTTCTCATTAAATCCCTTATGAAATGGTTTTCAAAGAGATTCTCTTTTGTGATTAAATCGTGATACTCATCTAAGGCCGTTTTTCTAAAAGAGTCATAGCTATAAGAACCTGACGTTTTTTCGCTTGAAACATAATGCAAGATGGAGAATGCTTTTTGAGAAATTAAGACATGCTGGAGGCCTAGTTTTCCTATTTTCATCGCCTTTGCTAAAGTCTCAATGGAAATATTGCCTTTAACAAAGCCAGACGAATATGCAAAATAGGAGTCGTCAGCACGATACCCAATGACCATATCATATTGAGATAGATCGGTAGGGAATTTCCTCATCAGCCATTCAATTTGTGCTTGGTGCTCGATCCTCTCTTGCCGATCAAAACGATTTTTAGCTAATAATGCAATCCAGTGAAGAATATCAGATTCGTCATTGGAATTGAGTTTCAAGATGTTTAACTTCGATTCGTCAATTTCATAGGTCATAACATATCCATCCGGGAAACGTGATGCCCATAAGAAAGCTGCGTCTTTTGAAGGCGTCAAATAAAGGCCTAATCCATAGTCGTTGGATGGATTGCCCAATCCATAGACTGGACGAGTGATTATTTTGTCTGCACCATAATATAACTTCATAATAATAAAATAGCATAAAAAATAAAATACAAACAATATAACTTGTAAAAAGTGATAATAGAATATCATTTTTTATAATTAAGATTATCTAAATGTATGGTGCAAGGAACTTAGCTGTCTCATAGCTTTCGTTTCAAAAAGTTTGGCTTTCATGGGTATCAAAAAACTAGCATTTTTTAAGAGTTAAACAATGTGCATCAATTTTTTGAATTTTGAAGAGATTTTCTATGATTTCTAACAAAAATTTAATTGTGACATAAATAATGTAGGGTTGCTGTTTACACTTGAAAATGCATCGAAAAAGGAGGAAATAAATGCATTTTAAAAAAGGAGATTCCATAAGCACTAGCAACGGACGCACTTACAAAATCGTTGATTTACTTGGCGAAGGTGGGCAAGGTGAAGTCTATCTTATTTCAGATGGTAGAGACAAGTACGCTTTGAAGATTTATAAAACTCAGATGAGCATCGATTTCATCTTTAATCTTAAACACAACATTGAGAAAGGAAGACCAACCAAGGATTTCCTTTGGCCTAAGGAAATCTATCAAGATGACAATGGCACAAGCGGATACATCATGGATCTGCGTCCAAAAGAGTATGTATCCTTTATTTCCTATCTAAATGGCAAGAGTCGTTTTGATAATCAAGCTCTTTTGATTAAGTGGTGTGTCTCTCTTTGCTCAGATTTTAAGGCCTTACACGAAAGAGGCTTCTCCTATCAGGATTTAAATGACGGAAGTTTCTTCTTAAACCCAACAACAGGAGACTTGCTTATTTGCGATAACGACAATGTTACAGCGGATAAAAAGAATCTAGGTGTATTAGGAAAAATGAGATATATGGCCCCCGAAATCGTGACTGGGAAATGCATGCCAGATATACATTCGGACCGTTTCTCATTGGCGATCATCTTATTTATGGCCCTTTGCCTTGGAAATCCTTTCGAAGGAGAGAGACTAAAAAATTATCAGTTCGTGGATGAAAATGCGGAATATGAGATGTATGGGAGCAACCCTGTCTTCGTATACCACAAGATGGATAAATCGAATAGGCCAATCCGCGGCTATCATTCATCCGTATTAAAACGGTGGCCGTATTTGCCAATTTATATCAAGGAAGGGTTTCATAGAACGTTTGTGGACGGAATTCTTGAAAGGGAGAACGAAAGAACGACTGAACTCGAATGGTTGAGACTCTTAACTAAATACCGTGATGAGTTAATCACTTGCCCCCAATGCCATTATCAATATATCTATGGTTTTGAAGAGAAAAAGATTAACGATATTTGCCCTGCATGTCATAGAAATACGGGGGACGTGTGTGTATTAGAGATTGGAAAGAGCCAAATTATCTTGGATGAAAGCAAAGAAATCTATGCCTGTCATTTAGACAAATATTCCTCAGATTATCAAAGCATAAAAGGAAGGGTGATTCGAAGCAAAAAGAATCCAGGTTTATTAGGAATACGTCTCTTCTTAGATAAAGACGTTATCGTAAAAGACCAAACGGATACAACAAAAGAAATTAAACATAATGGTGTCATCCCATTGATTCATAACTTAAAAATCGAATTTGATGATGATGTAAAAGGAGAAATAGTATGTCTGAAATAGTATTAGGCGATGGAATCGCAAGACAAGAATTAAATTTGTTATTTGTTATTGATAACTCTGGCTCAATGGCTGGAGAAAAGATTGGCGCGGTCAATAACGCTATTCGCGATGTAATGAGCATCATGCCGGATATTCAAGATGATACTAGCGATGCTGTGATTAAAATTTCCGCATTAACTTTTTCGGATGATACAAAATGGGTTTATTCTGAGCCGAAAGAAGTGAAGGATTTCAAATGGATTGATCTTTCTGCTGAAATGGGAACAAACCTCTCGGCAGCTTATACCGAATTAGCCAAATGGCTTACGAAGAAAAGTAATGGCGGCCAAATGCCAGATATTGGTGGAGTTGCTCCAATTATTATTTTAATGACAGACGGAGAGCCCACATCCTTTGACTGGCAAGATTGCCTTGTTGAATTAAAGAAAAAAGGGTGGTTCAAAGTTGCTTTGAAATACGCTCTTGCCATCGGGGTAGACAATGATGAAGCGATGGATGTCCTTGTCAAATTCACCGGAAATCGTGAAACGGTTTTGAAAGTTTATACCGCAGAAGCGTTAAGAAAAGTCATCAAAGTCATCGCTGTAACCGCATCAAAAGTGAAATCCAATTCTTCTAGTAGAACTTGCGGAACGGCCTTGAATGGTGACGAAGGAACAACAAATAATGCAACTACCGTCGTGGATAACAATGACCTTGCTCAAAAAGAAATTGCCGACAATTTAGAGGAGGTGAGTGACATTGATACCAGCTGGTAATCTTCTTGGGAACAGCATCGCCAAACAAAGGCTCAACATTATTCTGCTTGTTGACACTTCTACTAGTATGAAGGGGAGCCGTATTGAACAAGTGAATCAAGCCGTATCGGAAATCAAAGGTTATCTCTCTGATATGGAAGATGAAAATACCAACGTTGATTGCTATATCACGTTGATTAGCTATTCAACGGACGCTCTTTTCTACCAATCCCAGAAATGCGTCCCCGTGAAAGAATTTGTCTTTCAGGGAATCGAAGCGGGAGGAAGGAGCAATCTCCATTTGGCTTACAAATCTCTTTCAGAAATTCTTAAGAAAGAATCTCAAGGAGGTATTATGCCTGATTTTGGAGGATTAGCACCCATCATTCTGCTTATGAGTGATGGTCATCCGAGCAAAGGAAATGTCAAAACCGAATTATCTCTCTTGCAAAAACTTCCCTGGTTTAAGGTTGCTTTAAAATATGCAATTTCTATCGAATCTAATGATGAGAAAACCGTCCGTTGTTTAAGCGATTTCGTTTCTGGCAATGGCGATCTAATTCAATGTTATGACTCCCGTTTATTGAAACGGATAATACAAATCATTGTTATTACTGCCTCCAAAATAAAATCCACCTCATCGAGCGTTAAAGGAAAAACCAAGAATTCTCAAGTGGAGGAGATAAAAGGATTGGTTCAGCAGTCTATTGCAGAAGTGGATGACTGGGATTGGTGATCTTATGGATTTATATTTAGCAGCAACATCGATTGGGTATTCCCACATCGAGAGAAATGTGGTTTGTCAGGATCATTCCTCTTCTTATCACTACAAAAACAGAACGATTGTCACTGCTTGTGATGGTCATGGAGGGAATCTTTATATTCGTAGTGATAGGGGATCTAAGTTTGCATCCGAGGCAATCCTGTATGCTTTTAAGAAAGTAGATAAAGAATTTCTTCGAAGCAAAAGAAGCGAAACTCACATCCGTCTTGAAATCCTTTGTAAATGGAATGAGCTTGTTGAAAAAGACTATTCCGAATTCCCATTCACCGAAAAAGAGCTTTCCACATTGAACGAAGAAGAAAAAGAACTGCTCTTTCAAGAACCTCAAATTGCATATGGTACGACCTTAAATGGAGCAATGATCTTTGATAGAAACCTTATTTGCGTCTCTTTAGGAGATGGTGGTTGCCTCGTTTTAAAGAACGGTATGGCCGAAGAAATCTTTCCTGAAGAGGAGGAGAATGTCGGCAATATTACTTGTTCGATGTGCCAATCTGATGCCTTTAAACATCTTAGAGCCAAGATTCTCCCTTTAGAAGAGGTGGACGGAGCCATCGTTTTTACGGATGGATTTATTAATCCTTATAGGACATTTGATAATTTTTGCACTTCTTGCGTGAAGCCAATTGTTGAAAGCCTAAAAAGAGGGGAAAAAGACAAAATATTGGATTTCGTATCCAAGTTGGGGACAAAAATCGGTATAGGTGATGACGTCTCCTTGGGGATCATATTAAAAGACAAATTTTAAATTTAATTCCTTCCTAACATAAATAATGTAGGAAAGGTTTCTATGATTGAATTCGTGACAAGCAAATCGCTTTAAATGAAAGGAAAAATATATGAACATTTCAGAAATTTTTGACGAAGATGAATCTAAGGCCTATGTAAGTGAACACGGCCAAAGGTTCAATTTCACCCTCTCCAATCAATGTCGTCTTTATCATTACGATAAGACCATCGGAGTGCGTTTAGGCGTCTATTTTGACCACGTTAATAATGACATTTTTGACGAGGAAGGTGGCGCGGTTGTATCAGAAGAAAATTCTTATGGGTTCTTAGAAGACGTACAAGGACTTCAAATGAACGTCAAGGTGTACGCCTTCAACTTTGACACCAATGGCTATGAATTCATTGATTTAGGGGGAGAGTCTGCATTTTCCGTTGAAAATAAAAGATATTTTACCAAGGAAGTCATTTTGCGGCCTCAACATCTAAATCAGGATGGTGAAGTTCAATTGACCATGAAATATGTGATTGGAGATATTAACTATGTCCAATATGGCTTTTTAGGAAGAAAAACAAAGATGGTAATTCGTTCTTTCACACCGGGGAAAGTAGAGCTCAAAACAACATTGGTCTCTGAAAGGAACTGCCCCGGAGCACAAAATAACAATAATCAGGACGATTCTCAAAATGATAACGATCTAAATTGGACGGAGTTTTAAAAATGAACGACTATCAAAGCACTTTCAATTCTCTTTTGCAGAATGCTATTCAACATCAAGACGACAACGATTCAGTAGACAACAAACTAGTGAAACAATCATCCACGATCATTGATATTTTAAGAATCAGAACGTTAGCGGGCGCTTTTCTTGTTTGGGCTTGCTTCAATTATTTAAACTTTGCAGTAAAAAAGAACAAGGCCATTGGTTACTCCTTCAAAAGCAAAATTGAGCAACGCATCTATGATACTCGTGAATGTGGGGGAGACGTGGATTTCTATTATTCATATGAAGGAGATGTAGTTTATGTTTCTTTCTATGGTTTCACCTTCTCCTTCCATAACGCGGGTCTTAGCAAAGAACTAAAGTGCAGTCTTTCCAATGAACGGAAGATTGTATTCGATGGGGTCAAAAAACAACCCTGTGCCACTTCCATTTTGTTAGCGGCATTTAGAAATCCAGGGTTATCTTCACTTAGACAAAACGTAATGCAGACCTCTCTTTCTAACAAAAACGAGGCAACAACAAACGATTATTGCCGTTATACCTTTAAAGCGGTGAACTTTAGTTTTCAAGAATTATGCGATGTTTTTCATCTTCGTTCTCTTATCTTTGAAAAAGAATCCATAAGAAACACCGTCATTATCATTAAAGAGATGTATTTCTATAGAGATTTGATTGCAACCGCAAGTCCTAGACTAGATCCGATGCTAGAAAAAGCCCTGTTTCGTGAGATTATCATTGCAGCACAAAGCGTGATTGACGATATTGAACTTGGAATCGGTGCAAGACTATTGGGTGTAGAGCGCCCTACGAAATACGATCCCCAACTTGATAGGCGTTGCCGACAAGCGCTAAACAAAATCATTAATGTTCCTTCCTCTAGCAAAGAGGGAAGAACAAGAAACTCTTTTAATCAGCTACGTAACAATGTTCATTTATCTAAGAAACAATCTATTGCAACCGACTCAGTCTATTGCGCTGAGGAAATCACTCGTTATTTCGATTACATGAGGCAATATTTGAATTATCTCTACGAATGTGTGCGCCTTGCTCAATTACATTAAGAATGAGGTACACGATGAACCTAGATAAATATGATTTTGAAATGAAGCCACAGGGGAAACAACCCCAAAACGGGAAACCACGCCAGTTTATTATGGTTGATCATTATCCTTCTAACGTTCGAGAAACAAAGGCTGTTTTGCAACCGCAGCCCTCCCATAAGTCTCAGAATAGAAAGGTGAAACATTACAAGCATCAACTCGGTAAACAAGAAAACTACTCTTATAAGCCGCCATATCAAAATCAAGTTAGAAAATCTAACAAAGGTTACGCTAATGACGTGTTTCTAAATGCTTGTCTTCCGAGCATCGCTGGGATTGTCTTCTTTGTTGTGACATGTATCCTCGCTTTGGCTTTGGATGGCTGGTGGATAATGTTGATTACAGGAGTTTTATCTATTGTCATTCCTTTGGTTTGTCCCTTCATTGAAAACAAGTGGAATCAAAACCATGCATTTAATGACTTAAGAAACAAAGGCCTAGCTAAATTTATTGTTATTGGAACTCTCTTTATTGTGGATGCTTTGCCGGGGATATTCGTTTGGATTCTGAAGAAAGATGCCTTTCTCTTCTTCTTCACATTCCTCGTGTTTGCCATTTTGTTTACCTTACTTCTTATAAATCCCAGCCTGAAAAAGAAGAACAGCAAATACAAATTGCCTTTTTATCCTTATTCAATAAATACGTATGCAGTGATGCCTATTTCCTTTGCGGCTTCTATATCAAAAGACGCTACTTCTCATATCTATGTTGTACATATACTTTCTCTTCTTGCCCTTTTAGCTTCTCTGGCTATATTGCTGTTTCTATTTCCAACTCTTCTTAATCACATTAGGAGACGATAAATATGACTTACGTTGATGCAATCAAAACGGTTTTGAGCCATTCAAACAAAGCTCAGATTTTCCAACGCCCATCTTATCTTTGCGCTTATTTAGCTGATTTGATTGGAGGGGATCTTTCTCAAAAACATCTTCTCGACATTCTTTCTTCGCTAATTAAAAATGAAAATCCAAACTCCCTTTTTGAAGAAAAAGAGTTGACCCGTATAGCAAATAAGAATGTTTTTTATCCGAAAGAAGAAGTTTATCAAACGCTGTCTCCTTTCTTGCAAAGAACAACGAACAAGACGCTAGTAATGCCAAAGCACAGCCTCATTCGTTTCTCTCGGCCTGACATGATTTGCCTTAACAAGCGGAAAGAACTTTCTTTGAAGGGCATTCAAACGCTAACAATTGATATTCCTTGTGGAGGAATCACGGTTCTTAGTACCGATTTAAACCCAGTATTAGGGAACAAGAGCTATTTCACTGTTTATGGGAAGGGAAATGATTTGCTTAAGGGTGCGTTGCTTTTCGGACAAGACGGATCGGAAAATGCCAGTTATTCTTTCGGCTTCGATGAAATAGAACTAAAGAAGATAAAGAAACTGAGTTTCCTTTTTGAAATCGTTCCAAACGCTCTTCAAAGTCTTTCCATTAAATCCATCGGGGACGTGATTGTGAATTGTTCATTGAACGATCTGCAAATTGAAACTAGAGGGAGCGTTGTCTTAAATGGCAACTACATTTATACGTCTATTTCTACATCTGGGAACGTTATAAATAACGCCCTTGGTGTATGCCTAAATACATTTTATTTTTAAAAAAGAAAGGGGACATGTATGGGGAAAACGGCAAAATGCATCGAAATGTTACAAAAATTAGGCGATAAAAAACAATTGAAACAATCCGAATTAGCGGAAGAGCTTAACGTAAATGTTCGAAACATCTATGAATACCAAAAAGAGCTTCGAGAATGTGGATATCAATTTGAATCCTCTTCTGGAAAATATGGTGGAATTAGGCTTAAGACATCTGCCTTGCTTCCTTGTCCATCTTTCAGTAAAGAAGAAAGAGACTCTCTTGTGTTTGTCTCTTCTTATATCGCCAATCAAGGGACAATCTATTGTCGTGATATCTATGAGAAGGCGATGGATAGGCTCTTTGCTGAAATCAATTGGGAAGGGGATAAGAGACCTGCAATCAAAGTAGCGGATCGAAGCAATCTCACCATTTCTAACAAAGAGTTACAGGAGAGATATGACTTCTTTTCCCGATGCATTAAAGAACGACGTGTTGCTCAAATCACCTATATGACCACAATACAGAAAGGGATAAAGGATGATGTTGAGCCATACAAGCTCGTTATGGATGATTTCCTACTTCTGATTTGTTATTCCAGAACGCAAAAAATGTACCAATGCATTAAGTTGGATAATATTCAGGAATACAAAGCGTCTGATGTCGGGTTTTCACGAGACTATTTCTTTAGTGATGATTATTTGGATACTGTGAATTTTAATTTCTTGAAACAAAAGTACCATCATGTAGAACTTCATTTGTCTCCTTTGTGCCCTTATATCGGAGAAAAGGAGTTTGGAGAAAACCAAACAGAGGAAATTCAAGAAGATGGCTCGGTTATCTTAAAGTTTGATTCGGATAATATAACTGCAACATTATCTAGTGTTCTTTCGTTTGAAGGGGAATGCGAGGTGGTATCTCCGATAATTCTTAGAGAAAAAATGATGCATATCGGTAGAAAGATCCGTCGCCTCAATTGCAAAATTCAAAAACAAACGGTTAGCAAGAAGCCAAAAGAATTTATTCCTAATGTAGAGGAAACGAAGCCGATTGTGGACGAATCAGAGTCACAGGTTGAGAGCGATGAACCGATTTGGTTACAAGCGAAGAAGCAACTTTTTCAGGAAATTACTGAGGAATGCAAGTGTTATGACCGCATTAGTGTTGACTTCATCCACGAAACCTTTCGTTTAGGATTATCATGGGCAGAGGAGCTAATTAGTCGTCTCGTTGCTGAAGGATATGCTTCCCCCGATCCTTCATCTGACAAATTTGATCCGAAGTATTTAATTAACAAAGCAAAGTATCAGAGTGGGGGCGAGCCCTCTGCTAAAGAGCCGAAAGTGACTGAAAACGTTCCTGCAGTTAGGCCAGAAGATGAACGTTATTGTGCTATAGTGGCTTATTGCGAGGATCAAAACTTTGTTAGCATCAGCTTAATTCAACAACGTTTCTCCATTAGTTTCCCTTTAGCGAGCAAATATGTTAACCAACTCATTCGGGATAAATACATATCCGCGGAGAAAGACGAAAATTGTTTTGGACACTCCGTGAATAAAGAAAACGTCATGAAACTAGGGCTTTCCTCTACCGAGAAGGACTGCCTTTTTAAGAAATATAAAAAATAAGGAGGATTTATATTTATGAAGTGGTGGGGATGGATTTTATTA
>JABLTL010084337.1_pt1 | contig 10627 bp, 9 predicted proteins | sample 7160151 | NCBI WGS metagenome assembly JABLTL01 (sample SAMN14651223, study PRJNA627086) | human gut metagenome | isolation source: feces | host: Homo sapiens
AAAAGAATATAATAATATGAATTAAGGAGGTTTATATGAAAAAAATAATCACAAGTATAATACTTTTCCTAGTCGTAATAGCACTAATAATATTCGGACTATACAAAAACAACAAAAAAGATAACAAAGAACTAACAAAAGTAACCCTAGCAGAAGTAGCTCACAGTATCTTCTATGCACCCCAATATGCTGCCGCAAGTAAAGGCTATTTCGAAGAAGAAGGTATAGATTTAGAAATAACCCTAACACCAGGAGCAGACGCTGTAATGTCCGCAGTATTATCAAAAGATGTAGACATTGGCTTCTCAGGTACTGAAGCCACAATTTACGTATATAATGGAGGAGAAAAAGACTACCCTTGTGTCTTCGCTGGATTAACCCAAAAAGACGGTTCATTCCTAGTATCCAGAGAAAAAATAGATAACTTCACTCTAGAAGATCTAAAAGGAAAAACAGTTATCGGAGGAAGACAAGGTGGTATGCCCGAAATGACATTCGAATGGGCTCTAAGACAAAGCAATATCGATCCCCAAAAAGATCTAACAATAGACACTTCCATAGCTTTTGCCGCTATGCAAGGAGCTTTCATAGGAGGTACAGGAGACTTCGTTACCCTATTTGAACCAAACGCTACAGCTGTAGAAAAACAAGGCTTAGGCCACATTGTAGCTTACATAGGTACACTAGGAGGTGAAGTCCCTTATACAGCATATAACGCTAGAAAAAGCTATATAGAAGAAAATCCAAATATCATAAAAGGCTTTACAAGAGCTATCAATAAGGGATTACAATTCGTCCTAGAAAACGATCCCAAAGTAATAGCTAACACTATCATAGACTTCTTCCCAGATACCAGTCTAGAAGATCTAACCACTATGATAAAAAGATATAAAGATAATGATGCTTGGAAAAAAACAGTAGCAATAAACGAAGAAGAATGGACCCATATTCAAGACATAATGATAGCAGCAGGAGAACTAGATAATTATGTTAGCTATGATAAACTAATATATGACAAATACTTCAAATAACAATCAAGATATACTAGTTATAAAAGATCTAACTAAAACATATCACTCAAAAGATGGTGAAACCCTAGCCATAAAAGATTTAAATCTAAATATCAAAGAAGGAGAGTTCCTTGCTATAGTAGGACCATCAGGCTGTGGAAAATCAACCCTACTATCAATACTATCTAACTTAGAAAAAAAATCAAACGGTAATATTATTTTCCCCAAAAAAGAATTAAATATCGGCTATATGCTTCAAGAAGATACTCTATTTCCTTGGTTAAATATTTTAAATAATAGCCTACTAGGACTAAAAGTACAAAAGAAATTAACTAAAGAAAACAAAAGCAAAGTTCTAAAACTACTAGAAGTATATGGTTTAAAAGACTTCATAAAAAAGTACCCAAATAGTTTATCAGGAGGTATGAGACAAAGAGTAGCTCTAATTAGAACTCTTGCTATAAACCCTGATATTCTCTTACTAGATGAACCCTTCTCAGCATTAGACTATCAAACAAGACTAGCAGTATCAGATGATGTATGGAAAATAATAAAAAAAGAAAAGAAAACCACGATAATGATAACTCACGATATAGCAGAAGCCATCTCAATGGCAGATCGTGTAATAGTACTATCAGATAGACCCGCTAAAGTAAAAAGTATATATCCAATCACTCTAACAAACAGTACTACTCCCATAAATAATCGAAAGTGTCAAGAATTCAACACCTACTACGACACCATATGGAAGGACATTGATATCTATGTATAGTAGTGAACATAAAGAATATCTAAAAAAATTAAAAAGAAGAAAACTACTAATACTTCTAGTTCAACTACTAATATTAGCTTTATTTATAATAATTTGGGAACTACTAGCTAAATATAACATCATTAACACATTCATATCATCATCACCAAGTAGAATAATTAAAACTATCATAGAATTACATAATACTGGCAATCTTTATAAACACATCTGGGTAACAGTATACGAAACAATAATAAGTTTCAGTATTGGTACCCTATCAGGTATCATAATTGCCATAATACTATGGTGGAATAATTTTATCTATAAAGTAATAGATCCATATCTAACAATAATAAACAGTCTACCAAAAGTAGCCCTAGGTCCAATAATAATAATCTTCTTCGGAGCCAACATAAACTCTATTATCATAATGGCTCTCTTAATATCCGTAATAATAACCATAATAACCGTCTACAACGGCTTTAACGAAATAGACACTAACAAAATAAAACTATTAAAATCATTCAAAGCAAACAAGGATCAAATACTAAAACTAGCTATCTTACCAAATAGCTATCCCACTATCATAAGTAGTTTAAAAATAAATATAAGTATGTCACTAATAGGTGTCATAATGGGAGAATTCCTAGTATCAAAAGAAGGCATAGGCTATCTAATTATGTATGGTTCACAAGTATTTAATTTAAATCTAGTAATGTCTGGTATTATCATCTTAATGATAGTATCTATCTTGATGTATAAAGTAGTAAGCTACATAGAAAAAATACTAATCAAAAAAGATTAGTGTTTTTATTATTCCATTATCACATTAGCTATTTACAATTTCTTCCCTCACACTATTATTTAGTTATATAGTTCCATCAAAACTAATAAAATTAATTAGGTGATACAATGAAAAAATATAGTAGACTTCTAATAATATCCATAATAATAATCACCCTATTTGGTGCCCTAATGATCTACTCAGCTTCTTCAGTATGGGCTGAATATAAATTTAACGATCAATATAAATATCTAAAATCCCAACTAATATTCCTCGTACTAGGTTACCTAATAATGATATTAATAAGTAAATTCCCATATCAAAACTATAAAAAACTATCCAACATAATCTTTCTAGTAACCACTTCTCTCTTAGTACTAGTATTAATACCTGGTATCGGAACAGTAAGAAATGGATCTAGAAGTTGGTTCGGATTAGGAGGTTTCGGTATACAACCATCAGAATTCACTAAACTAAGTCTAATTATCTTCACAGCAAAGTACTTAGAAAATAACGAAAGAGATCTAAAAAGTATCAAAAAAGGTGTTCTCCCAATACTAGGAGTTCTCCTACTAGTATTCGCTCTAATTATGTTAGAACCAGACTTTGGAACAGGTGTCGTAATAGTTATGACAATAGTAGTACTACTATTTGTAAGTGGTGTAAACCTAAACTTCTTTGTCAAAATAGGAATACTAGGTCTCATAGGAGTAGTAGTACTAATAATAATAGCCCCATATAGAACCCAAAGAATAATATCATTCCTAAATCCCTGGAGTGATCCACTAGGTAGTGGTTTCCAAATAATCCAATCACTATATGCCATAGGTCCCGGAGGCCTCTTGGGACTAGGACTAGGAAACTCCATTCAAAAACACTTCTATCTACCAGAACCACAAACAGACTTCATCTTCTCCATAATAAGCGAAGAATTCGGCTTTCTAGGAATACTAATAGTAGCAGTTTTATTCTTAACCATCATAACTACAGGCTTCAAAATAGCCACTAAATGCGAAGATAAATTCGGTAAATACCTTGCTTTTGGTATAACCTTCTCTTTAGCCTTTCAAGCAATGCTAAACCTAATGGTAGTAGTAGGACTAATCCCTGTAACTGGAGTTACCCTTCCCTTCCTCTCTTATGGAGGAAGTAGTCTCCTAATAAGCCTAACAAGTATAGGCATACTACTAAACATAAATAAATATAACTAAAAAATTTAGAGATTACAAGCTCTAAATTTCTTTTTAAAGACAAAGACTTACAAATAAACAAAAGAAAGAGCTAACCACTCTTTCTATAACCAAACACCATATATCAAAGCTAACATACTCAAAATAAAGCCCACTATCCAAAATAACTTAACAATATCATTTTCTCTCCAACCAAGTCTCTCAAAATGATGATGAATAGGAGTCATCAAGAATACCTTCTTCTTAAGTAACACCACCGAACTAATCTGAATAATAACAGTAAGTGTCTCAATAACAAATACTCCTCCTATCAAAACAAGTGACAACTCGTGAGAAGTAAGAATAGCAATAGTAGCCATCGTAGCCCCCAAAGTCAAGCTACCAGTATCTCCCATAAACACTTTAGCAGGATTAGTATTATAAACCAAAAATCCCATAATAGAACCCACTAACACAAAACAAAAGATACCCATATCAGCATTACCTTCAATCCACCAGCTACCCATAGCAATAAGGCCAAAAGCCAAGAACGATATCGCAGACAATCCACCAGCCAGTCCATCAAGACCATCAGTCAAATTAACCGCATTCGAAGATCCTACTAAAAGGAATAGAATAAACACTCCATAAAACCATCCTAAATTCCATTCAATTCCTAATGCCGATATTCTAAGATAAGAATCTCCATCAGTAAACTGCCTAAATAAAACATAAAATACAAGTGCTACAATAAGTTGTAACAAAAGCTTCTGAAACTGTGTAAGTCCCTTATTAGCCTTCCTCTTCAAACTTATAAAATCATCCAAGAAACCAATAAGTCCATAAGCCAAAAATACAAAGAGCACTATCACCAAGTTAACAGAATACTCTATTTTTCCCGTAAGTAATAAAAAGAGCATTATAGCAAAAGTTGGTAAAATAAATATAAGTCCCCCCATAGTAGGTGTACCAGCTTTCCCTCTGTGAGCCTCTACATAAACATTTATTCTCTGTCCCGCTTTAAGCTTCTTCAAAAAAGGAATAGCAATAAGTCCAAATATAGTCGCACCAACAAATCCAAGCATTAGTGCAAATAAAGATTTAGTTAAAGTTAACATTATTTCACTCCATTTCTAAGTATATTATAACACATATATTTTAAATAAGTATTATCTTTTAAACTATTTTACATCCCACTGTAAAATATTATTATTCTATACATCTAAGTATATCTATTAATTAATATTAAGTCAAGTATCACTACACTATATATTAATCATTAATTTCATAAATAGAACCACTATTTATATCTTCTTGTATAAGTTCTAGCTAAAGCAACTTCTCTACTAGTCAAACTATCAATATAATTAGTAGGATTCTCATTCTCAGCATTAGATAAGATCTTATTAAAACACTCAAGTAAATTAAAATCAACCCCTATATCATTCAAATAATTTATAAAATCATAAAACTCTGTCTAGGAGACTTATTACCTGCTATCTTACAACTATCCAAATCAACAACATAAATCTCTTTCTGATCTAAATTAACAACAAAATTATCTTCATGTAAATCTCCTATAAAGAAATCCTTTAAAGGCGTATAAGTTCTAATCTTATTCATCTGCTCTAACACTTGCCCTATTCTCTTTAAATAATACTTCTTCTCTTCAAGATCAATACTACTATCATTTAAAATAGTACTGAGATTACTACCAACAACCTTATTCATTGCAAAAGCCTCTACTTCATTATTAATACCCACTAAATAATCAGGTACAATAAAATTATTAGGAATATACTCTTTATTAAAATTCAAACACTCTAAAGAATATAACTTATTAGCAAAAACAGGTCCATTAGTCTTATCTAATCTTTTTAATACTTTCTTATCTCCCTTATATTCAAAATCAAATAAAACTCCTTCAGCATTAAATATATCCTCTGATAAAACTAATGGCTTTAACTTAGCAAATTCCCTCTTTGATAAATTAATCATCTTCATATAAATTACCCCTCATCAATGCCAAATATTATATCACAAAATACACAGTAATGCAATTATTTTCTTCTTCTTAAGCCTAAGGTCTTAAGAAGTATAATGAAGCCTAAGGTCTTCATTATAAACACTATTTAATTTAAATACAATCTAACCTTCTCCCCTTCTGCTATTCTACTACCCGCAGCAGGTGATTGATTAATAACATTATCACCACTACCACTATATTCAATAGAAAAATTCTTAAGTTTAGAAGCTGCTTCTTTCTTTGTAAGACCAACAACATCTTCTACATTATAATACTTCTTATCATACCATTGATACTTCTTCTCTGTTCCACCGCTCTGTTTCTCTATCCCCAAAGGAACAATAGCATCAGAAAGTATATTCTTAACAATAGGTGCCGAAACAGTACCACCATACTGAGTAACACCATTAGGATTATCAATAGCCAAATAAACCACTATCTTAGGATCATTAGCAGGCATAAACCCAATAAAAGACACTATATAATTACCTGTCATATATATTCCATTATTAACCTTCTGTGCTGTACCAGTTTTACCTCCTACCCTATAACCATCTATATAAGCATTTCTACCAGTACCCAAAGACACAACAGACTCCAAAGCCATCCTAACTTTCTCACTAGTATCACTACTAACAATATTATCTCTAACAACAGTCTTATCTATATCTTTAATAATCTGTCCCGTTTCTTTCTCTACTACCCTCTTAACAATATAAGGCTTATATAAAGTACCTCCATTTATTGCCGCAGATACCGCTGCCACTTGTTGAATAGCAGTCACACTAACTCCCTGTCCAAACGCCGTAGTAGCAAGTTCAACAGGTCCAACTTTAGATAAATCAAACAAGATACCAGTAGCCTCACCATTCAAATCAATACCAGTCTTCTTACCATAACCAAAGTCCCTAATATAACTAAATAAAGTTTCCTTACCAAGTCTATTACCAAGTTCAACAAACCCCGGATTACAAGAATTCTGAACTACCTCAAGAAAAGTCTGCGCCCCGTGTCCTCCCTTCTTCCAACACTTAATTCTAGCCCCATCAACATTAACAGAACCACCATCATAAAAAGTATCCTTAAGTAAATCAACCTTTCCCTCATTAATCGCCGCACTAATAGTAAGTATCTTAAAAGTACTACCAGGTTCATAACTAGCCCATATTGCCATATTTCTATTTATAGTCTCAGTATCATATTCCTGATAACTATTAGGATTAAAATTAGGTCTTGAACTCATACCAAGTATCTGTCCACTATTAGGATCCATAGCTATAGCCCAAGCCCCCTCTGGATTATATTTCAATACTATATTATCTAGTTCCCTTTCTATCGAAGACTGTATATCATAATTAACAGTCAAGTATATATCAAGTCCATCATCAGGTTCAACATACACAGAACTTCTATTTAAATTATTTCCTTTAGCATCACTAAAGTACTGAATAGAACCCGCTTCACCAGTCAATACATCATCATACTCGAGTTCTAACCCACTAAGTCCCTGATTATCTATACCAACATAACCAAGTACATGTGAAAGCATCTCATTATTAGGATAATACCTCTTAGACTCTTTAAGTAAATAAACCCCATCAAAGTTTAAAGCCTCTATCTTATCCGCTACTTCATAAGATAATCTTCTTCCTTCAGGATGTACTCTCTCCATCATAGATTTTTTATATAAATGCTCTTCTATTTTACTCTTATCTACTCCAAGTATCTCACTAATCTTACTAGCCACTATATCTTTATTCTTAATCTGATTAGGAATAAACACTAATGAAGTAGTAGTAAGATTACCCGCTACTATCTCCCCATCTATAGTATATATCCTTCCTCTATCAGCCTCTATTGGTAAATTCCTACTCCATACACCAGAAGCCAAAGTATTTAACTTCTTATACTGTATAACCTCTACATAAAAAACTTTTAATACTATCAATAAAAAAACAAACATAATTACTACTAATACTATCTTAATTCTCTTATGAATATTCTTATTAAACAAAGAGCATCACCCCAATATAGATTATTCCAAGAAAAACTAATAAATTACAATAATAATGTATTATATAAAACAAAAGATTACTAATTATAACAACTAGTAATCTTTTGTTTAATTATAAATCAGCCTGCTCTTGATATTGCTTCAAAAGCTCATTCAATATAAGAGGATCTCTCTCTATAAGTACAGAAATCTCTCCTTGATCATTAACTTCTTTTAACACTTCATATTTATCAGTAGGTTCTTCATTACTATCTAACTGTACTGCTAAAAAGTAATTATCTTCATTTAAAGATGCTTTCAGTAACAAACCATAACTAACATTATTAGCTAAAGTTATCATTTCATCTACATTCATCATTACTTACCTCTTCCTTTATTCTCTTCTAAACTATCAGTAAAGTTATTAATCTTCTCTTTAAGTAATTCTCTTTCTTCCATACCAAGTTTTAAACTCGTATCAATATCATTGTATAGAATATTTAATCTATCTAATAAGAATGCCTTACCATCTTCATTACTTTTGGGATAAAGAGATATCAATTCATTTATAGCATCATTACACTTATTATATACTGATTTATTTTCTTCCTGTTCTACTAAAGAATCTGCTATATCACCAAATTTCTTATTCTCTGTATTAATATTAACTTGTTCTGAAGCTTTAACTTCTTCTCTATTTTCTGTATTTACATTAGTTTGTTCTACAGTTCTAGCTTCTTCATTACTATCTGTATTAGTCTGCTCTATAGTATTATCTACACTAGCTACTGGTTCACTCTTCTTATTGCCTTTCCTTCTAGAAGCTAACATACCAAGACCAGAAACTCCTAAGCCACTTGTTCCAAGTATAGCCGCAATTTTAGATATTGCAGCAACTTTTGCTACTTGTGCTGTAACAGCTGTTGTAGCAGTCGCAGCCAAATTAGCAAGTTCAGTACCTGCAAAAGTCCAAATACCAGTAGAACTATTAAATAAAGCTGCTTTACCAGTTAAACTCATAACACTCTTAGCAAGACCCTCATTAGCTAAATGAAGAGCTGCCTTTCCTGCCGCTGAAGCACCGTGCCAAGAAGCCGCATTATTAACCATTGTACCAGTAATTGCAGACAACTGTTGCGCTTGTGAAAGTGCCGTAATAGCAGGCATAAGTTGTGCAAAAAGCATTACAACAGCAACTGTAATAGCAGTAATACCTAAAGCTATAATAATCTTTTTCTTATTTTTCTTAACCCAATTCCAAGCTTTTCTTCCAGCCACTTTAATAGGCTTTTCTTCCTTCACTGGAGGAATAGGTGTTAAAGGTACATTCTCTACTAGATCTTTAGGAGGAACTACAGATAAGCCTTTCTCCTCATTATTTACTGGAGTATCAGAAACATTATCCTTATTTTGATTATCCTGACCATTTGTATTAGTATTAGTTGTATACGTAGGTCTCCATCTACTATCAAAATTATTAACAGGAGTATTATTTTTAGGAGGATCTACCAATACAAATCCTTTATCTTCATTATTTGGTTCAATAGTATCAGTCTTTTGTGCTTCTACTTCAGGTACATCTTTCTTGTCATTATCAAGTGAAGTTTCTTCTTCTTTCTTATCATCTTTAGCAGTTTCTACCTTTTTATTCATATCATTAATAAAATTTTCATTAATACTATCTATAATTTCAGGAGGTAATAATTCCTTAGATTGTTTAATTTCCTTACTTCTTCTTTCAAGTTCTTCTTTTACTTCAGGATGATTATAATCAGGATTAGAATCGTTTAGACTTCTAAGAGCAGTTATATTCTCAATTACATTCTTATATGCATTAACAACTCTATTATTTTCTTCAAGTTTTGCTTTAGCATTCTCAATATGATTATTAATATTTGCTTCTTCTCTTAAAAATTCCTCTAAAGGAATAGAAGTTTTAGCTTCTTGTAATTCTGAAAGCCTTGTCTCTAAATTATTTATTTCATTATTATATCTATTAACTTCATTTTCAAAATAATCAATACCAACTTTATTATTCTCTACATTTTCTTGACTTTGATTATTTACTACTGAAGCATTATTCTGATTTCCCATAATAAAACCATTATTTATACTATCAACAATCTCAGAAGGCAATATTTTTTTAGCCTCTTCTATTTCTTTACTTCTTCTTTCAAGTTCTTCTTTTACCTCAGGATGATTATAATCAGGATTAGAATCGTTTAGACTTCTAAGAGCATTTATGTTATTAATTATATTGTTATACGCATTGATAACTCTATTATTCTCTTCAATCTTTGCTCTCGCAGTTTCAATATGATTATTAATATTTGCTTCTTCCCTTAAAAATTCATCTTTTGGCATCACACTATAAGTGAAACTATCAGCATTACCTGAATTATGTAAAGTAACAAGTTCTTGTTCTAACTTTGCTATTTCATCAGTATACCTCTTCACTTCGTTTTCATAATAACTAATATCCATTTCAACAACTCCCATCTATATAATTTCTTTTACATAAAATAATATAATTATAATAAATTTACAAAGATATTATAGCATACTATCAGAATTTATGCAAGAATTTAAAAATCAAAAAAAGAACTTAAAAGTTAAACTCTTAAGCTCTTAATAATTATCCATTAATTTGTTTTGCTACTTCATCAGCAAAGTTTTCTTCTCTTTTTTCCATTCCTTCGCCAACTTCATATCTTACAAAAGATAATACTTTCATATTTTTGCTCTCTACATATTTAGATACTTTCATCTTATTCTCTTTAACAAAGCCTTGATCTAATAAACATACTTCCTCAAAGAATTTATTAAGTCTTCCATTTACAATCATAGGAAGTTTATTAGCATCCAATCCTTCATTTTCTGCTTGTTCTGTTAAG
>JABLTL010084944.1_pt1 | contig 10626 bp, 9 predicted proteins | sample 7160151 | NCBI WGS metagenome assembly JABLTL01 (sample SAMN14651223, study PRJNA627086) | human gut metagenome | isolation source: feces | host: Homo sapiens
AGGTACCACTACCACTAAATGCAAGCACCAAACGCTACCACCAAACGCAAGCTCTAATGGGGGCGACGCGTCTCGCGTCGGGCATTAAAGCAAAGGTTTATGCACTTAATAAAGGCTCATAGACAGTGGTAATTACACACTTGTCTGTGAGCCTTTGCCTTGATCCCGACGCGGGACGCGTCGCCCCCATTAGTGGTAGCGTTTCTTCAAGCGACAAACGCTATCACTAAGCGCTACGACAAAGCCTCCTTCAGATATTTGGCCGTGTAACCCTTACCCTGTGCCATCACCTCCTCGGGGGTGCCACAAGCCACAAGCTGACCTCCCTCACGTCCGCCTTCCGGACCGAGGTCTATCATGTAGTCGGCACACTTTATCACATCAAGGTTATGCTCAATGATAACGATGGTATGACCACGCTCAATCAAAGCGTTGAAAGCTTTTAACAAGCGGTTGATGTCGTGAAAGTGAAGACCCGTGGTGGGTTCGTCAAATATAAAGAGCGTGGGCACAGAGCGTTCCTGCCCAAGGTAGTAGGCCAGTTTGACGCGCTGGTTTTCGCCACCCGACAGAGTAGAACTTGACTGGCCAAGCTTGATGTAGCCCAGACCAACCTCCTGCAACGGACGCAAGCGGTTGACAATCTTAGTCTGATTGTGTTCGCTGAAGAACTCCATTGCCTGATTTACGGTCATTTCGAGAATGTCGTAAATGTTCTTTCCCTCATACTTCACCTCGAGTATGTCGCTTTTGAAACGCTTGCCGTGGCAACTCTCACACTCCAGCACGAGGTCGGCCATGAATTGCATCTCCACCTTTACCGTGCCCTCGCCCTTGCACTCCTCGCAACGGCCGCCATCGGCATTGAATGAGAAATAGGCTGGTGTAAACTCCATTTGCTTGGCCAGGGGTTGGGCAGCCATGAGTTTGCGTATCTCGTCGTAAGCCTTGACATACGTCACAGCATTTGAGCGCGATGAGCGGCCTATCGGGTTCTGATCGACAAATTCTATGGCCTGCACGGCATCAATGTCGCCCGAAAGTTTTGTAAACTCCCCGGGCCTTTCGGTCACCTCGTCCTTAGCCCGTTTCAAAGCGCGGTAAAATATGTCGCGCACCAGTGTCGACTTGCCCGAACCGCTTACCCCCGTCACCACCGTCATGACGTTGAGCGGAAAGTCCACATCAATGCCTTTCAAGTTGTTGGCCCGTGCGCCCTCCACCCTGATGGCGCGGTTCCACGAGCGGCGCGACAGCGGCATGGGTATGTGCTCAAGGCCATACAAGTAATTGAGCGTGTGCGAGGTGTACAGTTGTTTGTCGGCATCGTATACAGCCGATGTGGCGCGCAAGGCCTTTTCGTCGGCCACATAGGGGCCATTATATACCACCTGTCCGCCAAGGCGTCCGGCCTCCGGCCCGATGTCGATAATGTAGTCGGCCGCACGCATGATTTCCTCATCGTGCTCCACCACAATCACCGTATTGCCCAAGTCGCGCAACTCCTTGAGCACACGTATCAAGCGGGCTGTATCGCGCGGGTGGAGTCCGATGCTTGGCTCGTCGAGTATGTAAAGCGAGCCTACCAATGACGAGCCGAGCGAGGTGGCCAGGTTAATGCGCTGACTTTCGCCACCCGACAGGGTGTTCGACACGCGGTCGAGCGTCAGGTAGTCAAGTCCCACCTCCGACAAGAATTTCAAGCGGCTGCGTATTTCGTTGAGCAAGCGTTTACCTACTGCGGCATCGTGCTCAGAGAGTTCGAGGTGTTCAAAGAACGGGAGCAACTCCTTCACCGGCATTCTCACCAGTTCGGTTATGCTGCGCCCGCCCACCTTGACATATTCGGCATCGGGCTTCAGACGCGAGCCATGACAGTCGGGGCACTCCGTTTTGCCACGATAACGCGCCAACATCACGCGATACTGTATTTTGTATTGGTTGCGCTCCAACATGCGGAAGAAAGCGTCTATGCTCACTTGCTGCTCCTCAGGCAAAGCCTGCTCGGCCTTGTCGCCGTGCCACAATATGTCCTTTTGCTTGCGTGTGAGTTTGAAATAAGGCTCGAATATAGGGAAATCAAGCCCCTTTTGCGAGCAACGGCGCACAAACTCGTGCAGCCATTCTTGCATTTTTTCACCGCGCCAGCACATTACAGCGCCCTGCATCAGGCTGAGCGATGTGTCGGGCACTACCAGATGCTCGCTGATGCCCATTATCTTGCCAAACCCCTCGCAACGCTCGCAAGCGCCAATGGGCGAGTTGAACGAGAACATGTTGTCGTCGGGCTCGCGAAACTTCATGCCATCGGCTTCGAAACGTGTGGAGAAGGTGTGCAGTATGCGGGCCGGATAAAAGCGCAACATACAGGTGCCGTCGCCCTCGAAGAAGGCCGTTTCGGCCGAGTCGGCCAAACGCGACTGCACATCGTGCTGCTTGCTCACCGCCAGACGGTCGATGAGCAACGCCACCTGGCTCATGGTGTAATGTTGTGCGTCGGGCTGCGCGGCCACACTGCCTGCCTCGTCGCTGTCTGCCGGGGCATCGTCTACCACCAGTTTGCCTTGCTGCAGGTCGTTAAGGAAATCCTCAATGCGCACCATCTCGCCATCAACATCAAGGCGTGACAAGCCTTGCTGCAAGTCAACCTGCAACTGTGCTGCCAGACTGCGCCCATGACGCACACGCATGGGGGCTGTCACCGTGAAGCGCGTGCCCTCAGAGTACGACAGCATGCAGTCTACCACGTCCTGCACCGTATTGCGCTTTACCTCTGCCCCGCTGATGGGCGAAAAGGTGTGACCCACGCGGGCAAAGAGCAAGCGCAAATATTCGTATATCTCGGTGCTTGTGCCAACCGTTGAACGCGGATTGCGGCTCGTCACTTTCTGCTCAATGGCTATGGCGGGCGGCAGGCCCTTGATGTAGTCACACTCGGGCTTGTTCATGCGTCCAAGAAACTGGCGCGCATAGGCCGACAAACTTTCGACATAGCGTCGCTGCCCCTCGGCATACAGTGTGTCGAAGGCCAACGACGATTTACCCGACCCCGAAAGGCCGGTCACCACTATCAGTTTGTCGCGCGGTATATCAAGGCTTATATTCTTCAGGTTATTCACCCTTGCACCCTTTACCTGTATTATATTGTCCATTATGCTGTCATGTATCAAGTAAGTATGCAAAATTACAGAAATGTTTTGGGCTAACACTCCAAAACAAGTTTTTCGTAGCGAAATATATGCGGTTAGCAAAAAATATGCTAATTTTGCTTTGATATGCGCCCACATGGCCACTTTCTGCGAAAGGGAAGCCGCACCGCGCATGGCCTCAGCACTGATAGCATGGAACAAGACAAACCCTTCAAATATCTGCAACACATCAACTCGCCCGCCGACTTGCGCAAGCTGCGCGTTGACGAGCTGCCTGCCGTTTGCGATGAGTTGCGGCGCGACATCATCAACGAGTTGGCCGACAACCCCGGCCACTTTGCATCGAGTTTGGGCACAGTTGAAATAACTGTGGCCATGCACTATGTGTACGACACGCCCTACGACCGCATTGTGTGGGACGTGGGGCACCAAGCTTACGGGCACAAAATACTCACCGGACGACGCGACGCGTTCCACACCAACCGCAAACTGCACGGCATACGCCCATTTCCCTCGCCACAAGAGAGCGAATATGACACCTTTGCCTGCGGCCACGCCTCGAACTCTATTTCGGCAGCCTTGGGCATGTCGCTCGCGGCCGTTAAAAAGGGGGAGGCCAACCGCCATGTGGTGGCGCTCATTGGCGATGGTTCGATGAGTGGCGGACTGGCCTTTGAGGGCCTTAACAATGTGTCGGACACACCCAACAACATGCTCATCATACTTAACGACAACCACATGAGCATCGACCGTGCTGTGGGCGGCATGAAGGAGTATTTGCTGCACCTGCACACAAGCAACTGGTACAACCGTATGCGTTTTTGCATATCACGCAAACTCACACAGTGGGGGCTGCTCAACGAGAGCCGGCGCCGGGCTGTGATACGCTTTAACAACTCTATCAAGTCGCTGCTGGCCAACCAGCAGAACATTTTCGAAGGGCTTAACATTCGCTATTTTGGCCCCACCGACGGGCATGATGTAATAGAATTGGTGCGCATTCTGCGCGAAATTAAGGACATGAAGGGGCCTAAGTTGCTGCACATTCACACGCACAAGGGCATGGGCTACAAGCCGGCCATGGAGAATGCTACCGTGTGGCACGCCCCGGGCAAGTTCTGTGTTGAAAGCGGGCAACGCATTATCGAGAAGCCCTCAAAGCCACAGCCGCCAAAGTTTCAGGACGTGTTCGGGCAGACGCTGCTCGAACTGGCAGAGCAAAATCCGCGCATTGTAGGCGTTACGCCGGCCATGCCCACAGGCTGCTCTATGAACATCTTGATGAAGGCCATGCCCGACCGTGCCTTTGATGTGGGCATAGCCGAGGGGCACGCTGTCACATTTTCGGCAGGTATGGCCAAAGAGGGCATTCAGCCTTTCTGCAACATTTATTCGGCCTTTGCACAACGTGCTTACGACAATGTGATACACGACGCGGCCTTGCTCAACCTGCCAGTAGTGCTGTGCCTTGACCGCGCTGGCCTTGTGGGCGAGGACGGCCCCACACACCACGGGGCCTTCGACCTGGCGGCCTTGCGCCCCGTGCCCAATCTGACCATTGCCTCGCCCTACGACGAGGCTGAACTGCGCTGCCTCATGTACACGGCACAACTGCCTGGCAAGGGTACCTTTGTCATACGCTATCCGCGCGGACGCGGCTCAATGGTTGACTGGCACTGCCCGCTCAAGGAGATTGCCGTAGGCCGGGGCCGCCAGCTCAAGCAAGGCACTGATGCTGCCGTCATCACCCTGGGGCCCATTGGCACCGAGGCGGCTAAAGCCATCAGCATGGCCGAAGCTGCCCGGCCGGGACTGAGCATAGCGCACTACGACTTGCGTTTTCTTAAACCGCTCGACGAGGAACTGCTGCACGAGGTAGGACGCCAATTCAAACGCGTGATTACCATTGAGGACGGGGTGCGCATGGGGGGCATGGGCTCGGCCGTGATGGAGTGGTTTGCCGACCACGGCTACTCCCCCACTATCGTCCGTATGGGATTGCCCGATGAGTTTGTTGAGCATGGCAGCGTGGGCGAATTGCGTCACATCGTAGGACTCGATGCCGACAGCATCTGCAAGGTTTTGCTCAACGAGCACTGATAGTTGTAAGGCATCACTGCATATTTTCTGTGGGACGCGTCGTCCCCATTAGAGGTTGCGTTTTGAGGTAGCGCCTGGTGGTAGCGCTTGGTGCTTGAAGAAACGCAAGCTCTAATGGGGGCGACGCGTCCCGCGTCGGGAAAATAAAAAGGAAAGGCACCCACACAAAATAACTGCTGCACTATCACCGACGCGAGACGCGTCGCCCCCATTAGAGCTTGCGTTTTGAGTGTCTTAACTTCTAATCTTCCATTTCGTCCTCATCTCCCCCTGTATTTGGTTCAGGGTCAATCAACCCCTCGTCTATCAAGTCGTTGATTGGCTTACTCAGGCTACGGCGCAATTCATCGCGATGCGACTGCAAGTTATTGAGTGCTTGGGCATAAAGCGACTTCAACGCATCTTCGTCCTTATCAGGCCAATGCTGTTTCACCACCTCTTTTATACGCCCCGAAAGAATTGCAATATCGTTTATGCAGAACTCACAGCCACGTATAGTGCACTGCGATAAATCTCTTGACAAAGAAAGGAATTCGTCAATGTCCCAATCCTCGTATTCATATTTCGTTTCCAAATGCTCATACGATCTCTGCGGCAAAGGTTCATTGGGCACCGTTTTAAGCCTCAACGACCATGACACGACTTTGACGCTGTTATTGCACGGGGTATGATACGCTATCACATAGCCATCGAATACCGTACAGGTGCCAAACAACAAATCTATCGGCACATTACATACAATAACCGTTTGTGGCTCGTCATCGTCGCTCGAATAGCCTACAAATGCCACGTAGCCCATACTGCGCATCAAGCAACAATAGTCTTTACAATTCTGAATGGCCTCTTCTCGCTTCAAGTAATCGAGTTGTGGAGAATGCCAATGATCGCGGAAATAGATTACTGCCATACTGCCTATAAATGAGGCTCCTAACTCCTTTGCCCACTGATTTTGGGGGTCGAACACTACTGGATTGTTGTTTGTCATGTTATTTGATTGTGTTAAGTAAGTATTAGTACGCATGATCAACGTCCATCCCAAACAGATCTGGCGTGATGTGCATAATTTCGTTCATTGTGAAATCTTTCATCAAGTTAATGAATGACCAACAGATTGGCAGGTGGTACTGCTGACGCAGTTCTTTCCAATCATCATTCAAGTCTTCATCGGACTCTAACATGGTGTGTCCCCAATCTGCTGCTTCGCTACGCAGTTGGTCCTCACACTTGCGGAAGTGATAGTCGTGCAGAATGACGGTTGTGACATGGCGCCCGGTCATTAACATATCGCTCAAGCAATATTTGCCACCTTCGCGGTAAAGTTTGCACGCTTCGTCGGGATAGTGGCAGCAATCGGGACAGGACTTTAACGTGCGAAACCAAGGCAAGCTCAAACTTACAGTGCCCTTTATAATGTATCGGCGTAGAACGGCAGATTTCCGCTCTTGGTATCTTCGTCTCGCACGCAATGCCTCAGCCACAGCATATTCGAGCGAACATTCCGTAAGTTCCGCCACCCGCTTGTTAAGCTTGGTTACATGGGCCACCTCCTCGGGGGTAAAAGTTGAATGCGCTTGCCACGCTTTTGAAACATACATGCTTCTTCTAAACAATTCGTAGTTCACAGGAATTCTTGTCATAAACGATTAATTTTGTTTTTGCTCACAACTCTATATAGTACTTTGTCTTGCGTATTTCAAAAAACGCTGTAATATTTTTCATTTGCGCTACTATTCTTGGCGTACGCGCTTTGCACGTTATGTCGTACTACGTTGATAATCAGACATTTAATAAGAGCAAGGGGAAATACGAACAAACGCAGTGTTTTTTGACGAACGCGTGTGCAAGTGGCATCTACCCGTATGGGGGTGCCGGCCGCAAGCAATGGGTAATGAAAATCCCCTCATAGCACCCGGCAATGGGGTGATATGAGGGGATAATGGGGTATATCTTATCAACTAATGTGGTAGAAGCAGCTGATCAATACTGCATAGAGAAGGTGATGCCACGGCGCATCATGTCCTTGAGCACAGGCGAGAGACGCTTGAGGAAACCCTCCCACGAGCGTGATGCAACAGGGCTCCAACCCACCTCGGCAAGCGCCAAAGCACGTGGATAGGCCTGGTAGTAAATGCGCTCGGGGGTGTTGATGCACTCGCTCCACAATGTGCCGGCCACACCAAACAGATTGTTCTGCTCGAAGTCTGAGCCCATGCCCCAGGCCGGGTCGAGCTCGTAGGTGCGCTTGAGCGGAATGATGGGCATGCCCCAATTTACCTCGGGCATATCGCCCGGCGCCATGGGATAGTCGAAGTAACAATGCTCGCCGGGGCAAAGCATGATTTTGGCATTATTTGCCACCGCAGCCTCGAGCGCGCGCTTGGTCAGCCCGTGACGCCAAGCAAAGGTGACGCAGCCGGGTTGTATCTTCTTGAAATCGGTTTCGTACCAGAACATGGGCGTCTTGCCATACTTGGTGCGCAGGGTGTCGATCACGCGGTTAAACATGTACTCCTGCAAGCGCCAATTTTCAGAGCGGTCGGTAGTGGTTATGCCGAGCTGGCGTTTCAGAGCCTGGCACTTGGGGCAGTCTGTCCAGCAGTTGAGTGCGGGATTGCCTGCCTCGTCACCCCCAAGGTGTATGTAGGGCGACGGGAAAATGTCGGCCAGCTCCTTGAACACATTGCCAAGGAACTCGAAAGTAAATTCGCTGCCAGGGCATAGCAATTCGTTCGACACGCCACAAGTGGTGCGTATGGGCACTTGCTTGGCGCCACAGGTGAGCTCTGGAAACACGTGAATGGCTGCCACCTCGTGGCCGGGCATTTCGATTTCGGGCACTACCTGTATGTGGTATTGCGCGGCGTAATCTACAAACTCGCGCATCTGCTTCTGCGTATAGTATCCCGATATGGGCACCATCATGTCGTCCATGCCCACACGGGCCGAAGCCTGCGCCGTGAGTTCGGGATATTTCTTTATTTCGATGCGCCATGCCTGGTCATCTGTCAGGTGAAGGTGAATGGTGTTGTACTTGTAACGGGCCATTTCGGGCACGAATGCCTTCAGCTCATCAAAGGGTATGAAGGTGCGGCATGGGTCGAGCATCAGTTCGCGTATGTGGGTGCGCGGCTGGTCGGCTATGCGCAACTGCGGAATGCTCTCGCAGCAGGCCGATGTGCCGTTGCCACGCAGCAGCTGGTCGAAAGTCATCAGGCCATAGAACACGCCACGCGCCGTGCGCCCTTGAATGGTCACTCCCTTTTCGCTGACTACAAGCGTGTAAGCCTCATCGTCTGCCAAACTTGTGTCTATACCCAGTGTGAGGGTGGCCTTGCCAGCTATAACGGGGTTCTTAACCTTTGGCAAGCGTTCGCGCAGCAAGCGCTCGGCCTGCACGCATTCGTTGGCCAACCCATCGGCTGCCATCACCTCCCACAGGCGGTTCACGCTGAGGGGGTTGCCGCCAGTCATTTCAAGATGGGCGGGCACTGGCACGAGTGCTTCGGCAGGGTTGCACAAACGGTTGTCATTGTCGGGGGTGCCGAAGAAACGGTTCCAGCCCTCGGCGCGCCGGTATTTCATTTCGCTGCCACGCGGCACAACGAGCTTCACCTTTTTACGGTCTATGCCTTCAAAGGTGGAGGCCGAAGCTACAGGGGGCACGGCCGAGTTGACACGCAGCGTGCGCAGTCCGCTCAACCGGGCAAAGGCGAACTCGCCCAACGTGGGGGTGCCGTTAATTGTGATGTCGCGCAGCTTGGTACAACCCGAAAAGGCTGCATCGCCCACACGGGTTAGCGTTTTGGGCAGTTCGATGCTGTTGAGTGCAGTACAAGCAAAGAAAGCCTGCGAACCGATAGTGCGCACATTTTCGGGCAGCACTACCTGTTCGAGCACATGACGCGAGTGAAAGGCATTATTGGGTATGGCCTCGCAATCGGCCGAACCGAGGTCGATGCTGCGTAATTGATAGCACAAGTCGCGTAACTGGCGAAAGTCGGAGTTGCCGCCAGTCGACAGTTTGCCAGTCAACTTGACATTGGTGGCAGCTGCCTTTTGCACAGCATTGAGTTCGTTCATGCTGGCCACAGTTTGCGCCGCCACCGAGAGCGACAGCAGCGACATGGCCAGTGTGAGTAATCGTTTCATAAGCAAATGGTATGTGGGGTTAGCAGGTTTTCAATATCAGAATTTTACAATGCGGCTGCCGTCCTCTTGTTCGGTAATCTCCACTTTCAGGGCATCACCCGGCAGGAGTTCTTCAATGAGTTCGGGCCATTCTATAAAGCACACTGCCCCTGAATAGAAGTAGTCCTCATAACCCATGTCGTACACCTCGTCAAGTTTCTTGATGCGGTAAAAGTCGAAGTGATAAATGAGTTCGCCTGTAGTTTCTGAACGGTATTCGTTGACAATGCTGAAGGTAGGCGAATTTACCACATCGGTCACCCCGAGAGCCTCGCACACTGCCTTTATAAATGTGGTTTTGCCAGCACCCATTTTGCCGTAAAAGGCAAACACCGTATTCTGATCCATGGCCTCGACAAAAGCCTTGGCCGCGTTGTCAATGTCGTTGAGCGACGTTATTTTAATTTCCATAGTTCCTTATGTTATATATTTACACTACTTATTTTATGTTCAATAGTTGCAGCAACTGCGCCACGCTCTCCTCGAGCGAAAGTTTTGAGGTGTCGAGGCTCAGTGCCGGGTGCTGCGGGGCCTCGAAGGGTGCCGATATGCCCGTAAAGTTCTTTACCTCGCCACGGCGTGCACGCGCATAAAGGCCCTTCACATCACGACGCTCACACTCCTCTATCGGGGTGGATATGAATATTTCCTTAAAGTCGTCCTTGCCAATGATGTGCTGCGCTAAATTTCGCAATTCCTCTGTCGGACTCACAAAGGCCGCTATGGTAATGATGCCGGTGTCGACAAAGAGTTTGGCCACCTCGGCCACACGACGTATATTTTCACGTCGGTCGTCGGCCGAGAAACCCAAGTTGGCATTGATGCCGGTGCGTATGTTGTCGCCATCGAGTATGCGGCACAGCAGACCGCGCTTTTGTAACTCACGCTCCAGGGCTATGGCCACAGTGCTCTTGCCACTGCCGCTAAGCCCGGTAAACCACAGCATCACGCCTTTTTGCCCGAGCAGTTGCTCTTTGTCGTGGCGCGACAGCATGCGGTCGAATATGGGATATATGTTATCTTGTGTACTCATAAGTAGGTGTTCAAAATTATTTTATACAATCAGCAGGTGCCATTTTCACATTGAAAGCACATTCTCAAGACGCATCTGTCCCCTTCGGCCTCGGTCACATAGCCCGCTATGACCCCCTTCGGTTCCCCCGTTATCGGGGGACAGAAACCCTCACCC
>JABLTL010003420.1_pt1 | contig 10616 bp, 6 predicted proteins | sample 7160151 | NCBI WGS metagenome assembly JABLTL01 (sample SAMN14651223, study PRJNA627086) | human gut metagenome | isolation source: feces | host: Homo sapiens
GATTATAAAAAATGGAGGATGCATTATCATCATAATGCATCCTCCATTTTTTTATATCTGTTTATCATCAGCATCGAGCAAGGTTCTTCATCTTGTTGAATATCTCGAGTAGCTTCTTTGATTTAGAATCCTCTGGGTTTATAGCCAATATCTTGTGACAATAGCTCTTACATTTCGCTATAGCAGAAGCACAATAGTTTTTGCCTTTCGCTCCAGTTTGGATATAGTAGCTACGTAGATAGTCGCAAGCTGCTTGATATATCGACATGTTAGCAGCATCAAATTTATCCTCTTCGCCAAACTTTTCGAAAGTATTTTCTATCTTTGTTGCCATCAGGTATCCATTATTGTTTCCTGTCACAGAGTCAAGTTCCGATACCGCAAGCTTCCAGCGCTGATAGTATGAGTACATTCTGTTTTCTTCAGATATTATACCCACCTGTTCGAAAGCAGAGTCGGCAGCCATAAAGAGTTTAGTCTTTTCTTCGCCAAAGCTTTCAAGAGCGAAATCTGAATATAGCTTAGCCAAAGAGTTGTAGTGCACCACCGACAACTTATTATCTGCTTTTGCCATTTCTATCCATTTCTTATTCTCAGCTATGGCATCCTCGTATAGTCCTGCGTCGGCATACATGTTGATGATAGTACGCATATATTGGTTACCCTCACCAAACTTAGTACCAGGCACATTGTTTTTCAAGTTTTCAGCCCATATATCATAAGCCTTATGATACATCTCTGCAGCCTTCTTCAGATTGTTTTTCTTCTGGTATGCTGTAGCCGCATTAGTATAGTCGAGCGAGTGGAATCGAATGGTGTCGCTAATGCTAAACAGTTTGTTTGCCAAAGCTATAGCTTCATCATATTTCTTACCCTGTGTACTTGAATAAAGTGCAACCTTCAGGATGTTGACGTTATTAGGAAATTTCTCCATACCGCCTTTAGCCAAGTCGTATGCTCTATCATATTCTCCATTTTCGAATAGTGAGAAGGCAAAGTCGAAGTAGTCGATGCTATCCATATTTTGCACATCAGTCTGTTCGTATAGATTTCTTTGGAAAGCCGACCATTTAGCATATCCGCCGGGAAATGGAATATCGTTGTCAGTCCATTCCTTATACACTTTCTTACATATTCTTGCCATGGCAAGATTAGCAGGGTAGGAAGGAACCACGCCGTTTATCTCTTTCATTTTATTCAGCGAGTTTACTGTGTCTCTATGTTCGAGCAGAGTCTTGGCATATTCAATATAGCAATCAGGTGCCGCAGGGTTAGCCTTTATTCCACGCTCATACCATTGCAGTGCCTTTGCCGTATCATTGCGTTCAGGGTCGTTGTCCACAATCTGCATCTCTCCTCCACGAATATAGGCAGGCATATATTTAGGATCAGCCTCAATAGCTCGCTCTATATATTTGTATGCGTGTAGAGTATCTAACGAATAATAGTTCCAATACGGATTGTTAGGAATCTTGTAGTAGTGGTAATATGCTTTAGCTATGCCCACAGCCAATTCTGCATTCTTATTATCCTTGTTCCATATTTCTTCCACAAAAGCGTTGACAACCCCCTTGCGTTCGATAAGGTGCTTACGGATTATAGTATCCACAGCAGCTATCGTAGCTTTTGTTTCCACAGCCTTAGAATATTTCTGTGCATAGGCAGGAGTAGCCCACATCGATGTGAGCACAGCTGCTGCCGATATTAGCAGAGTCTTGAAAACATTAGTCTTGTTCATAGTAACTTAAAAATTATATTGCACACCAAGGTTCAGAGTCTCTACATATTTCACTTTCATGAAGTCTATACCTTCCAGTTCTTTTGTCCCCATCCAGTAGAATGTAGGTGTAAACCATGCCGAGATATTCTTAGTGAAGTTAGCTCTAAGTCTCACACCTGCATTAAAGGTTACAAAAGATTCGCTGTTGCCTTTGGATATAGGTTCAATAAAATGGTTTTCTTGCAGACGTTCAGCAGCTGTCAACTTCACGTTGCTTGACATAGCCAGTGCGAATGCAGGACCAGCAAAGGCGTCGAATTCAAACATTCTTCCTTCCTTGCTTGGACCATAGAGCAATTCTGTGAGGTTGGCAACATAGTTTGCTGATATGAAGCCATAGTTGTACTTATAGTCCATAAGTCCATTCTTCTTCACTCTCAAGTAGTCGTTGTCAGGATATTCGTTGTTGCAATCCCAGTAGTAGCCTCTTAGGCTGTTGGATATCGACACATACTCAAAAGCTGCCTCCACCGACGAAATGCTGTTTAGTTTATAGTCTACGAAAGCTCTACCATTGTAGTTTATCTTAGCCTTATCGTTGTTGTTTTGTTTAGTGATAAAGAAGTTCATACCTCCACCCACACCTACCGACAGCCTACCTGCCAAGTCTGTGCTTTCGCCCGAAGGCTTATAGTTCTTTATGCCATGGTTTTGCAATCTCAAACCAATGTTGATGGTGAAATAGTCGTCAGAATACACCTTGTTGGCATCATAGTTAGAGTAGGGGATATAATACTCTGTAAAGGCATAGCGAGGTTCTACGAATACCGACAAGCCCTGCCCCAATCGTGCCCATAGGTTTACACCTGCGGTATACGACTCAGAGTGGCAGCTCAGTCGTTGCTCATTATTCTTTATTATCCATCCCAGTTCGCCACCACCCACGATATACATACCGAATCTGTCGTTCCAGTCGAAGTCTTTCTTAAATCCGAAAGGATTAAACATCGCCTCCAGTCGTCCGCCGAAGTATATGTTATGGCGGTTGGTAAGATATTCTGGTTTATATGCAGTGCTACTCTTCATCACGTCTTTCATCCATGTTGTCTGACGTGCAGAGCCTGTTAGTCGCAAACCTATCACAGGCGAGAACCACTTGCCTACAGATATTGTTGTCTCCAATCCCTTAGAGTCCATAAGGCTTACTCTTGGCGACTTCGACAAACACAAGCCGTTCGAAACTTCCACAAACCAAGGTTGTGCCCAGCGCGATGGGGTAGAGTCGTTGAGCATATATTTAGTATTCTCAAACGACTTCAATATACGGAATCTACTCTCACGCGACAAGTTGTTCTTAATATAATATATGTACGAGAAGTTCACACCATAGTACATATCATTCTTTCTCCAGTTTCTTGTCTCGCTCAAGTCCATAGCGTCGCTACCGATACCCAAATATGGTTCTATGGCAATATATCCGTGCGGACCAGTATAGAATTTTCCTTGCACTCCCACATGCACATCCAGAGCCGATCCCTTTCTCTTATCTCCCAGTTCCGACATTCTGAATCCCACACCAGCTATTGCTGATACATTGAGCAGACGCGAAGGATTGTAGCCATAGAAATACGACGACAGACTATACATATAGTCGGCATTAACGCCGAAAGTCTTAAATAGCGAGTTAGTGCCATGCAGATATCCCCATCCGCCATTAAACGATAGGCGTGCGCTATTGAGCTTATCAAACTGATTGCCCACACCAATACGGATTTTAGATAGAGGCTTAAACTTATAGCTGCTTACAGGAGCACTGAGCTGTTCGAAGCCATAGCCCGCATCGAAGAACAAGTGGTCATACCAATTCTTCTTAAACGATTCGCCTTGGTTTATGTATCTCTTGTCCATCACATATTCCATGGCGCTACGTGCTCCCTTGTCTCTTGCCTCATTCTTTCGGGTAAACTGCGAAGAGTCGCGGGCCTCTCTTTCATCTTCAAAGAAACCATAAGGAATGGTATCTGGCACCTGTGTCAAGTAGCTTGGTACCATTCCGCTGCGAGCTTCAGCAGTGCTACCCACCATAAAGAGGATGGCGCAAGAAGCTAAACGTTTTATTATCTTTTGGTTCATATATATTTCTATTTGTTTTCCTGGTTTGCGTTCTTGTTGTCGTCGGCAGCGTTTTGGGTATTGTCGTTAGCAGCATTCTGAGAGTTCTCAGTTGTTGCCTCCTGAGTTGTGGCATTGCTGTCTGTTGCAGCAGGTTCGTCAGCCACTTCGTCTTCAATAATACCAAGTTCGTGCATCACCTCAATGCGGCGTTTGTCATCGCGACGTTTTAGGAGTTTAAACAAGCGCTCATACTCAGGTACATCTTTTCTCAAGTATTTATATTTCTTGCGAAGTTCGTCGCCTATCTGTCCGTCTCTGTAGTAGAGCTTTAGATATTCAGGCTGCATTTTGAAGCAATGATGGAAATATGCAAGATAGTGTCTAACCTCTTTACTATCCATATCAAAGTCATCGCCCATGTCATACATGCCTAAGTTGTCGTCTACAGCCAATGAGTCTGCCACAGCAGCCGTAGTGTCCTCATATTCCTGTAGGTTAGGCTGAGCCTCGTTGGCTTTTCTCGACCATAGTATACCCTTCAGATACCATTTCTTAGGGTTGTTGTCGTCTAACATGTCTACATAGTATTCTGCCTCTTGCGGAGTCGACCATTCTGGTATCTCAGTATATAGTATAGCCTTGTTTTCATCGCTCAGACTGAGCACATAGTCTTTAGCTCTTTTCAGCTTCACCTCCTGCTCTGCAGTCAGCTCCTTACCGTATAGGCTACGTATGTTCATAAAGTTCTCCAAGCGCTCCATTCCAGGCAGAGTCTTGTTTTCCGACTTCAGCCATTCAAATATAGACAGAGCGTCGCTAAACTTCTGCATCTGATAATACGACATAGCTTGTGTCAGCAGCAAGTCGCGGCGGTTGAGCTTTACAGGAATACCTTCAAAGTTCTTAAAAACCTCAATACCGATACTGTCGCTTGGGTCAGTACGCAGATATGGCTTCAGCATCAGTGTGTCAGCCATGCCGAGTCGCTGTTGCAGACGTTGCATCTGGTTAAGGATGTATGGCGACAATCGGTCAACAAACCAAGTAGGGTTTTTCTTCAGCTCCTTGTAGGCAAGGATGGTGATAGAGTCTACATCTGTGCTGTCTTGAATGTTGCTGAACAGGTTGTAGAAGTCACCACTCTAGAAGTGCTTCTTGCCCTGTAAGTAGTCTCTCTTGTTGTTGTGCCATTCGTCCACCACCTCTTCCGAAGTAAACACTCGCTCAATGATGTAGCTATACGAGCATTGCATCATTCGCTGGTTTGTCAATATTGTCTGTATGGTGTCTGAACCATAATATGGCAATTTCTGAATTGTGCGGAATAGCGCCACATCATTCTTTTCGCCTATGCTCTCTATGATGCCTCTAATCTCGTTGGCTTGAGCCTTCATTCCGCGGTTTTCCAAAGAGTCAGCCACATCGCTCCATGTGTAAACCTTATAGTCGCTACTCAACTGTTGTCGACGAGGCAGATAGTTTACTATCATGTTTCGTGCCACACCAGCTCTCTCCTTCGCCAACTGTATGTTCTTTGCCAGCGAACCATCAGGCGAAGCACCACCGATAATCTTTGGCGATACCAGTCGGTCGCCATACGAGCGAAGCTCCTTAATCAAGTTGTCGCGGTTCACATAGTTCAGCGAGTCGTCCTTCAATATCGACTTACCAGTAACAAATCTCAAGTCGAGCTTTGTGTTTACGTCGTGAGTGTTTATTTCCGCTGTTTCCTGAAACTCTGCCGATAGTTCCATCTCTGGAATAGCAGCCTGGAAGTTCAAAAACTTAAAAGGTCTAAGCTTCAGACATGTGCCACCAAAGAATCCGCTTGTCAAAGGGCGGTTATAATCTTCAATAGAGTAAGCCCAGTCGCCACGATAATCTTTATTGCGGTCTGGTTTGCGATATACTATACGAGTATTTATCAGCATCTGACCATCCGATGTGCTGTCGAGTTCGGCATAGCTACCTTTGTAAGCCACCGCCAAAGAGTCTTTATGGAAATAGTCGTAGTCTTTTCTTCTATCTTGCAGTTCATGATATTCAGGACCTTCAAACACCACGGGCGTACAATAGTCTATTGTATCCTCAGTTTGGCAGTCCATAGCATCGCATTGCAATATCAGTCGGCTGTTGTCAGTGAAATATCCTTTGTTTAGAGGCATTGAGATAGTAAACACCTCGTTGCCATCACCAGTGTCGAGACCCATCACACGTCCCTTCACCTTGTTCTTTGCATTTACGTTCACCTGTCCGATATCGTTAGAATATTCCAACGACTCGAAGTTAGTTTGTCCTGGCTTTATTTCGAAAACCTCTATACCGCTCTCTGCATCCTCATGCAAACAGAGTATGGCGAAGCCCACTCTTGAGCGCTGACCAAACACACCATTAAGGCGAACTCTCAATCCCTTTTGTTTTTTGAAGTTTTCTACAGCCTTTTCGTCGTTTTTGTTTATTCGCTTAAACTCATCTTTAATGCGATATGCCATATCTGCAGGCACACAAGCATACCATGCTCTTACAGCCGTCTTTTTGGCGTCGGCTCTCAGTGGAGTGCCAGGCTTAGGCTTCATACCGTCTACAGAGTATGCACGGCAAGTCACACGGAAATCTTCAGTCACAGTATTTTCCTCCTGTGCCAGCATTCCCAATGGTAGCAAACCAAAAAGTAAAAGCAAAATATGTTTCATAGTCCTGTCGCGTTTGTTATTTCAGAATATAATGTACCGACACACCTATATTTGTAGGCAGCAGCGTATAGCCCGAAGCATTGGTTCGTTCGTTGCCCTCCATATAGTCTTGATCGAAGTGGTCGCCTTCGTAATATTCCTTTTGTTTGTATCCTATCACACCAAATCCGGCATGAAAGTCAATGTTGAATCTGCTTGTTATCTTCTTCACATATCCGAAAGTCATTCCCATTCCTAATGCCATACCGTCATACACCTTTCCTTTCCAGGTTATGTCGTAGCCACCGCCAATGAGTCCCAAGCCCACGAAGTGCTTGAACATCGGACGACCAGAAAAATAATATCTAAACTCAGGCTGTAGGAACATCATCTTCATATCCTTGCCCAAGGGTTTATAGTTGCCCATAAAGTCGATAGATATTGTTTTCCTCTCGCCAACAACCAGTTCGAAGCCTATGTTGGGAGACATTGTAGCATCGTAAACGACATTATTCCTCACAGCAATCATCTGTGCATCCATTTTTTCGATGCCCATAATGCTTAGGATAATGACTAATGCTGACTTATATAATATGTGCAGTGAATGTTTCATTGCTTATCGTTATGTTCTTCTTTTTGTTTAGAAATACCGACAGTGGCAATATCGTTGCCACTGTCAGTATGAATTGGTATGTCTAATGGATTAGAGTATAATACCACCGATAGTGGTGTTGTCCTCTTGCCATTTTTCCAAAGTAGCATTAAGCTGAATCTCCTTAGGACCGTTGATAGTCATAGTAACTTTGTAAGAAGTACCAGCAGCAAATTCTTTGCCATTAGTATTCAAGTCCATAGGATATTCTGGTTCAAACACCTGACCATCTTTGTTTATAAGAGTAATCTTAAGCTGATACTTGTAGTCAGGGTTTGTATCGTAATCAGGCACAGGAATCATAATGCCCTGACCGATATTAACCTCATCGTCCTTTACCCAGCATGCTTTGGTCTCATTGGTAGCATCGTAAGCTGTAAACTCTGGCTCAAGACCTGCGCCTGTACCAGTAGCATCAGTTTTAGCCTTTAAGGCCAAGTCTGCTGTAGTGGTCCAATCGAAGTTGATATAACCAGCGTTAGCAGGTGCATCTTTGTCGGCAAGGATAAGAGTACCCTTAGTAGGAACCTTAACAACCTCAACCTTTGTTACACCCATAGTCTTTGCAGCCTCTTTGTCTTTTCCACCTGGCTTGATAGCAAAGGTGAGGCGCATCAGCTTGTGAGCGAAGGCTACGGTAGGCACCTTGTCTTCGTTACCCTCCTGACGGAAATAGTATGCACTATATGCGTAAGGAGTGGTCAAATCCTCAGCTTTACCATAGATGATGTCGGTAGTACCATCAAGGTCTTCAAACATTACGCTAACGCTCTTATTGTCGTAGATAATGTTTGCAGCATCCTGCTTTGGATAGTAGCCATAGAAAGCATACTTATGCCAGTTGCCTGTAGGATAGTAATGCTTCTTACCATCAGCCCATGTTAAGATGGTTTTGTTTTTACCAGCGTCCTTTTCAGTCTTAACTTCAGCATTGTCTACCCATACAGAATATTTATATCCAGCAGAACCCTGTGTGTAGTCGATGTTGGCTTCATTTGGATTAATATTATTCTTTGCAATAGCCAAGCAGAAAAGACCCATGTTGGTTAATGTGAAATTCTGCTGATCATCGCTCTCTACAATAGCTCTGGTGCCTTTGATTTTGCTACCAAACTTAATCTCCACATTGCTGTTGGCAATCTGGTGACTCCACTGGGTAGATGTCAAAGCGTCAGAAGCGCCATTGTCTGCAAGTTCACTTTCTGATGAACAAGAAGCCAACAGTGAAGCTCCGATGATACATGGAATAAAAAAGAGTTTCTTCATATTTTAATACGTGAAAGTATTTTTTTAGAGGGGTCGTATAGGTGGGCTGTAGCAGCCCACCTATTTTGTTCATATAAAGTTTGTTTCTAATAAAAGATTACGCACCAGTAACGTGCTTTGTAACCTTGTAGTATGAGTAAGGTTCGCTTGTACCTACCTTGTAGATCTTGCCCTCTGTTGTATCGTCTGCTGTAACTGCATCTTTAAGAGCATCGAGGTCTGCGAACTCACCAGCCTCTACAACGTCACCCTCTTGGAATTCGTATGTATCGAACTCGTATTTTACTGTTGGAGCAGGAGTTACAACCTTAACCTTGCACTGGTAGTATGTCCAACCAGTTTCAGTAGAACCTACCTTGTAAATCTTACCGCTGTTAGAAGCGTTTGCTGCAACTGCTGCCTTGAGAGCTTCAACAGTAGCGTATGTAGTTAGCTCTACAGTAGCACCTGATGTTGTTGGATCTGCAATCTCTGCCCACTCGTAAGCGTTGTTTGCAGTAGTTGCACCGAAGGTCTCATCCTCAGGATTCATCTCGATGTTGCCACCATCCTTCCAAGGGATAAGAGTTGTAGTAATCTGGATTTCGCTCAAACCATATACAGTGATAGTAACATTGTATGAGTAGCCAGGCTCAAAGCCCTTGTCTGGGTTAACGGTGTTCTTAAGGTCTGCAGTATATGTGTAATCCTTTGTCTGGAAATCATCAGGGTCAGTAGGGAGGCCCTTATCACCCTTAACCTGTACTTTCTGCTGGAGGTTGATAGTGATCTCATACTCGTTTGCAGGAATTGCAAGAAGAGCCTCACCAACCTGTGTAGCCAAAGCCATACCATTGTTCCACTTTGGAGTAACAGGCTGCAAGTCTACGAGGTTGTCTGTCAAAGATGTTGAAGAAGCATCACGCTGCATAACCTTGAGCTCTTTCAATAAAGCTGCGTCTTTCTCAGCGTCAGCATCCTTGTCAACGATGAGCTGATCAGATACATTTGCGAAAGTTGTAGCTTCGCCCTGATAAGCAATAACAAGCTTACCTGTAGCTTTTGACTTAACAGTAATACCTGTTACCTTTACACCAGTGTTAGCGTCTGTTGTAGACTCAGCGCCAGCCAAAACCTGGAAGTTGAGGCGTGACAAAAGGTGCTCAAACTTGATGTTTGGCTGAACATCTCTACGAGCAGCAAATGCTGAGTAGATATTATCCACACCACCACACTTTGCGATTTCTTCTTCTGTAGGAACAGCCTTACCAGCCATAATATCCTGTGTACCATCAATCTTGAAACCGATAAGCAAGCTGTCGCCACTTGTGTAAGGAACATACTTACCGCTTGTTACTGCAACCTTGCTATCTGTACCTTCCTGATCTGCAGTACCTGTAGCATCATTAGCATCGTCCAAACGATAGCCCCAGAAGTCGAAAGCTGTTTTTGTTGTAGGATAATACTTGTACTGTGGTACACCTCCAACAAGCTCAGAAGCAATACCAGAAGCATTATCTGCAGGAGTTGTCAAAACTGTGTTCTCATAAATAGGATCATCACCAAACTTAGCGAGATCAAGAGTACCCTTGTTGAGCATGTAGACATTTACAGTCTGCTTAGCCCATGTGTTGTTTTCTGCACCAACAGCACCAACAGTACCAGTACCTCTTGTAGCAACATTAGCCTGTACGCCCATGCCAATCTTAATCTGCTGAAGGCCGTCCTTACCATTGCCACCAGTTGACAAATCATCGTCTGACGAACAGCTTGCGAGCAAGCCGAGAGAAGCTACTGCTCCCATCAAAAATAATTTTTTCATAATAGATAAAAATTAATTGTTAAACAATATGTTAAGATAAAAATATAGATTCGTTCTCCGTTCTTAGTTGTCTAAGCCTATGTTGTCGGCATCGTCTGGATTGATAAAGATGTCGCCACCCTCTTTCCAGTTAGAGATGTTGGCTGTTACCTTGATAGGCGACAAACCATAGACAGCTATCTTCACTGTATACTGGAAGCCCGGCAAGAATTTGAATGTACCTGTAGCCGTGTCAAGGTTGTACTTCTCGTTCTTTGGAGCTGTGATAGTATACTCCGATGTCAGAGGTTTCCATTGCCATTGACCATTCGTGAAGATATACTGTTCGTATTCCAATATCAGCTTATATTCTTCGGCAGGAGCAAGCAGAAGGCTGCTGCCAAGGTCTAC
>JABLTL010081463.1_pt1 | contig 10587 bp, 13 predicted proteins | sample 7160151 | NCBI WGS metagenome assembly JABLTL01 (sample SAMN14651223, study PRJNA627086) | human gut metagenome | isolation source: feces | host: Homo sapiens
GCCGCCGCGCAGGCCGCGATCCGCGAGGGCCGGTAATCCGGTTTAGCTTCACTGACCGCAAATCAATTTCAAGGCCGCATTCCCCGTCAGGGGAATGCGGCCTTTTCTCTGGGTAAAAAATGCCGGAATCACACGGATTTTCCGGCCTGATAGGCCTTTTCCAGCGCAGGATGTCCGGCAATGTCGCCGACGCCGTTGACGCCGCCCGCAAAGATCGTGTCCACCAGCTCACAGCGGGGGAAGCAGTCCACCCAGCCCTGTACGGCCGTCCGGGTGCCATCCACCGTTTCCGGCTCGTCCTCCGCCGCCGCTGCCAGCAGGTAGGCTTTGGTGAAGGCATAGTCCGTGTCGTACAGCGGGTTGGCGCGATCCAGCATGGTCTTGAGCTGGCCGCTGACGCTGTAATAATACACCGGCGTGGCGAACACAAGCACGTCGGCGTCGTGCATTTTTGCGGTTACCTCCACGGCATCGTCCCTGATGACGCAGTGCCCCAGCTTCTGGCAGGCGAGACAGCCCCGGCAGAAGCCGTAGTTCTTTTCCCGGAGATGTACGGTTTCCACCAGATTCCCGGCTTCCAGTGCGCCATTGGCGAAGGCCGCGGCCAGCGTCTCCGAATTGCCGCCCTTGCGTGGGCTGGAGGACAGGATCAGTACCTTTTTATTCATTACAAAACACCCCTTTTTTGATTTGCATAAATTTCCGTTGTTCAAATCCCCGTTCGGTGCTACAATAATCTGACAACGGTCGAAGGTGGGAAAATCATGACGTTTTACGAAAAAATGCGGCTCGTCTGCCTGCGCATCCCCAGAGGGAAAGTCGCGACCTACGGGCAGATCGCCATGCTCTGCGGCAAGCCAAGAAATTCCAGACAGGTGGGCTACGGACTGCGGGAGAATCTGGCCGGGGAGGATATCCCCGCCTTCCGGGTGGTCAACGGCAGGGGTGAGCTGAGCGGGGCGCAGCACTTTGTCATTTCCGATTTGCAGCGCACGCTTCTGGCGGAGGACGGCGTTCCCACATACTGGAACGGTCACTGCTGGTGCGTGGATTTGAAAAAATACGGCTGGGAAACGTCCCAGGCCGACGCGGCGGCCTTTGAAAAAGCGTTTGCGACCCCGGAAGATCATTTGGATTTGGGCTTGTAGTCCTTCATTTCCGGGATCGCCCCACCGGACACCGCCCACAGGTACAGGCTTGCCACGCTGCAATAGGGGCTGAAACGGCGGCGGTATTTTTCAAACAGCGCCCGGTCGATTTCCCGATGGTGATAGACCATCCGCAAGCCCCGCTGAATGGCAAGGTCGTCGTAGCTGAAAATATCGGGGCGCTGCATACAGAACAGGAGAATCATCTCCGCAGTCCATACGCCGATCCCTTTCAGCGCCCGCAGAGCTTCGATGGCGTCGGCGTCGGACATCCGCTCCACGGCGGCAAGATCGAAAGCGCCGGTGTGGACTTTTTCGGCAAAATCCGTGATGTACTCCGCCTTGCGGAAGGTCATGCCCAGGGCTTGCAGCCTGGGAACGCCCGCCGAAAGAATGGTCTCGGCGTTCACGTCTCCCAGGGCGTCCTGCATCCGCTGCCAGATGGTCGCCTGCGCCTTCGTGGAGATCTGCTGGCCGATGATGTGGTGGATGACGGAAGAAAAAAGGTCGGTATCTACGGCGCGGTCGATGTGGCCGATTTGGTCAATGACCGCGCAGAGCCGCTTGTCCTTACGGCGCAGATAGGAAACTTCCGTTTCCCCGTATGCAAAGTACATGTTTATCACCTTCTTCATATCATGATACCGCAAACCGCGAAAGAATGCCACAAAAAATTTTTTGGGGAAACTGCAACATTTTCCTTTGCCCGGCTGTATACAGGATAGAACGGCGGAAATGCCGGGAAAAAGAAAGGAATGTTTTGATTATGGAAAAGTTTATTGCTGTTATTTTAAGTTTGGTAATGGCGCTGGCTATTGTGGGATGCAGCGGAAACGCAAATGCTCCCGCGCCCACCACCCATAAGGACAATGCATCTTTCACAGCGGACGGTACGGTCATTCCCGGAAGCGACCCCAAAACTTGGGGGCCTGCGGATGAAAGCGAAAACGTACAGATTCCCAACCCTTGGCAGAAATGCGGCAGTCTGGAAGAAGCGGGCAAGCTCGCCGGTTTCTCCTTCACTGCCCCCGAGACCGTGGACGGCTACACCGAGCGCTGCATTGCGGCCATTGAAGGCGACATCGCACAGGTGATTTTCAGCAACGGCGACGAGGATGATTCCACACTGTATTTCCGCAAGGGACTGGGCGGCGACGACATCAGCGGCGACTACAACACCTACGATGTTACCGAGGAGCAGACCATCGACGGGCACACTGTCCTCTGCAAGGGCAACGACGGCCTGATCTATACCGCGACATGGACGGACGGCGAGTATTCCTACGCGGTGATGTGCGACGCCGGCATGAGCGTGGAGCAGCTGAGCGTCTGGGCGGAGACACTGGCCTGAAAAACAGCCTGAATTTTAGAAGAAAGGAACCTCTGGAATGGAAGCAATAGCAATTCCCATGCCCCTGTGGTGGCGGCTTCTGGGGCGGCTGTACGCGTTTGCCCTTCGGCTGATCCCGCAGGAAAAGCAGCAGACAAAGGCGGATGACCGGGCGGGGCAGATGGCGGCGGATGCTCTGGATACCTACGGAAACGCCATTCTGCGCTGCGCCTACAGCTATCTCCACAACATGGCGGACGCGGAAGAAGTCTTGCAGGACACGCTTCTGAAGCTTCTGACCGCCGCCCCCAACTTTGAAAGCGAGGAGCACAAAAAGGCGTGGCTCCTGCGGGTGGCGGCGAACCTGAGCAAGAACCGCATCGAGTATAACGCCCTCCGAACCTCCGACGAGCTGAGTGACGAGCTGGCAGAGGAAGGGCGGGAAGACCTGTCCTTCGTCTGGGACGCGGTGAAGGAATTGCCGGTGCAGTTCCGGGAGGTGATCCACCTGCACTATTACGAGGGCTATTCCACGGAGGAAATCGCAAAAATCTTACAGCGGAATCCGTCCACTGTCCGTTCCGACCTTCGCCGGGGCAGGGAAAAGCTGAAAACCATTTTGCAGGAGGGCTATGACTTTGAAGTATGAGCAGATCATGGATAAAATCGAAGTGACGCCGGAAATGCGGCAGCGAGTCCTCCGCAATGTGGAAGCAGAACAGGCAAAGCAGAAGAAGCGTCAGCTGACCCGGCGGCTGGTTACATTGGCGGCCTGTCTTGCCATCGTGGTGTGCTGCTGGTACGTCTGGAAGCCGAAGCAGACAGATCCGCCGGAACAGGGGATGATGGCGGTCGCCCGGATCGACACCGTGGACAGTCTGGAAGCGCTGACCGAAAAAACGGGGATTCCCATGAACGAGCTGACGGGCGTTCCCTTTACGGTGGAGCGCACGGAATATGTGTCCTATTGGGACGAACTGGCGGAAATCCAGTATTTCGGCGGCAGTGACAGCCTGTGCTACCGCAAATCCCCCGGAATGGAGGACAATTCCGGCGACTGCAATGTGTACGCGCAGGAGGAAACACTGGAAATCTCCGGAAACGCCGTGACCTTAAAGGGCGGCAACGGCGCGTACAGTCTGGCCATCTGGACGGACGGAAGCTACGCCTACTCCATTTCCGTGACGGACCCGCTTTCCCGGGATGCGTTCGGGGCGCTGCTTGAGGAAAACTTTTAACGGATAAAAGACCACGCCCCGCCTTTGATGGGTGGCCGTAAAACAGTAAATGGAGCGTATCGGTACAGATGCGCTCCATTTCCCGTGCCAACGTATGCAGCCCCTTGGCTCTCCCTCTGGGAGAGCTGTCACCGAAGGTGACTGAGAGGGCATGGAGTTCATATGAGACTTGTTTTGTGATTTCTTTCCTTATAAATCACAAAACAGGCAGCGCCATCAGGCGATGCCTTCCTGATTAAAATTAAGATTTAATAGTATAAAAATGAAAAGGCAGGGCGCTCTGAAAGAGCGCCCTGTTTGCGTTACTGCAGACCCTGCTCGTAAGCCTCGATCATCTTCTTGAACGTGTGACCCGTACGACCTTCGAGATTTGCTTTTCTTTTTAGCTTCTGCAGATACTTTTCACAGCTTTCACCCGTGAAAATCTTGATGTCCAGCCGCATAGTGCCGTCACCCTCCGGCGTAGCAAAGATTTTATCAATAAAAGTATCGATAAATTCCTTGGTGATCTCGCCGTTTTGACAGTCACGCTCGGCATCCCGAAGCACCTTGCGGATACGCTCCATGTTGCTGCGAAACTCCTCGCTGGATTCCTGCTGTTCTCGAAGCTCGGCAAGCTCCTGTTCAGCGGCTTTGATGTCGGCGTTGCACTGGGCAGTCATGGACTTAAAATCAGCAGGTGTAATACTGTCGAGGGCTACCAGTTCCAACAGCTTGCTTTTCTTTTTCAGGGTCAGCTCAATGGTTGCCTGTGCTGACTCGATTTTCTTCTCAATATTGCTGTCGCTGGTCATGGCACGGTACATCCGCTCGTATTCTTCCAGCATAGCGGCGGAGGCTTCCCTTGTATCACGAAACACCTCAAAGAGCAAAGGAATCAGTTCTTTCTCATAGATCGGGATGGAATCACAGCTGTCTTTGCCATTGTTGATTTTCCCGGAGCAGACCCACTTGGAGTTTTTGTTACCCTGCCGATCCACGGAGTCACGGCGGTAATAAGGTGTACCGCAATGGGTACAGAATAGTTTGCCGGTCAGGAGGTTGGCGTGGTTGCAGACACCCTGACGGTTCTTCACATCCTCGCTTCTCCTGCGAAGTACGGCATTAGCCTGTTCCCACAGTTCTTCGGAAACGATAGCCGGTACGATTTCTCCCGTTTCATCCTTGAACATGACCCATTCCTCCGGCGGGAGGAATTTCTGTTTTTTGGTGAACATATCCACCACCTTGACCTTATTGCCCACGTAATAGCCTTTGTACTTGGGATTGGAGATCATGCCCGACATGGTGGAGTGGGCTATTTTCTTGCCGTTGTGGTTGCGGTACCCCTTTTCCCAGAACAGTGTTTCAAGCTGTTTCATGGAGTATTCGTCGGTGGCATACAGTTCAAACAGCTGCCGAACCATCACAGCCTGATCTTCATCTATAACCAAACGGCCATCCTTTTTGATATATCCAAAGATGCGGCTGTTGCCCAGCACTACATTCTGCTTGATGGCCTGCTGATGCCCAAATTTCACACGGGAGGACAGCTTGCGGAGTTCATCCTGTGCGATGGAGGACATGATGGACAGACGAAGTTCGGAGTCCTCGTCAAAGGTATTGATGTTGTCGCTCTGGAAAAAGACACCGACTCCCGCATTCAGGAGCTGTCTGGTATACTGAATGGAGTCCAGCGTATTGCGAGCAAAACGGGAGATTTCCTTCGTAATGACAAGATCAAATTTACCGGTCTCGGCATCGTCTACCATTCGATTGAAATTCTCACGGCGTTTGGTGGAAATACCGGACAGCCCTTCGTCGATATATCCCGGCACGAATGTCCACGCAGCGTTCTTCCTGATGAAATCCTCGTAATAACTGATCTGGTTGCCCAGAGAGTTCAGCTGCTCATCCGATTCTGAGGAAACACGGGCATAGTAGGTTACCCGAAGCGGAATATCGTAGATGCTTTTCATCCGCAGCTGTTGTCTGACAGAATGTATATCCATAATGGTTCCTTTCTAAAAAGTTCGTTATATCATCATCTACAAATATTATATCGCAAACAAATGAACTTTTCAAGATGATCTTAAAAGTTGTCAAAAAAAGTTTGGGCGGCAACCGTATCTCACGATTGCCGCCCTATTTATTTTATCGCGCCTTTGCAGCAGTACGGCTCTTGATCATCAAACGCATCTTATTGCGCTGTTCTTCCGTGATCAGCCCCTTTGCAAATAGCGTATCATTGTAATAAGTCAGCCAGAGCTGTTCGATGACAGCCTGCTTCTTCTGTTCGTTCATACCCTGCTTCATTTCCTTAGTTTCTGCCATAGAATTCCTCACTTTCAAACTTATTATTACCTCAGATTTCCTGATTCATTCGACCACTGTGTACATATTTCTGTGCGGTGTAAGCCCGAATGACCTCTTCGGGGATGGTGTCCACGGTGCGGCGAAGCTCGTCCAGCTCGTTGAGCTTCTGGCTGATTTCAAGCTTCTTCCGCACACTCTCTTTGGATGCGGAAGAAAGCTTTTTTTCCAGCTCCGCGTTTTCCTCGGTCAGCTCCTTGTAGGTCTTGTCATACTTTTTCAGCTTTGTCCTCATGGCCTCTACACCGGGAACGTACTTGTCCAGCAGCGTTTCCAATTCCTCTGCCTTGGATTTTTTATTGAAGGGATTGCTGTCATTCAGAATCGCCATGATCTGCTCCTTCATCCGGTTCAGGTGGACAGCCTCCTTGAACAGCCTTGGCGGGATGTGAGTGCGTCCGGTCTCACTGGCACTCTCGCCACGTTCCAGATCGGGATACTTCTTGACCATGTGCTTCCAAAATCCATCCTGCCACCAGGTCAGTTTTTTCTTGTTGCCAACGATTTCTTTGGCGCTGAGTCGCTTGTCCTCCGTCAGCGGGACAAAACAAAGGTGCATATGGGGCGTTTTCTCGTCCATATGCACCACGGCGGATATGATCGTGTCTTTTGACTGATGTTTTTGAATGAAGTCCAGCGCCACTGTAAAGTAGGCTTTGATTTCAGCTTTCTTCTTGCCCTTGAAGAACTCCGGGCTGGCGGTTACTAGTGCCTCCACCACGCGCACGCTGTCGGAACGGGTACGGCAGCCTGCCGCAGCAATCTGCTTTTCGGCCTCTGCGCGGTATTTGCGTTCCGGGAATACCAGATGGAAGTTAAGGTGGCTGCGTGAGGTGTCAATATCGGGATTGCTGGCGTACTTCTCCTTAGTGCGCTCGTTGTGGGACTCAATGCGGCCGATCTCCGGTCCCTTGTACTTGGCAAAGCGAAGAATGGCATACTGTGCTTTCATCGGTTATCCCTCCGTTTCTGCCAAACAATGTCGTATCCCAGCACATCGGCCAGCTCCACAACTTCCTTGTATCGGATGCTTTCCCTTTGCAGCTTGGCAGACAGGTTGGACACGCTATCGCTCCAGCCGTATTCCTCGGCCAGCCGGTCAACCAGCTCCTGCATGGTAAATCCGACGCGGACGATCTGCGCCTTAATCTCATTTCTGATGCTCATAAAATCCTCCCAAATTCTCGTTATGAAAACAGCGAAGCAGGTTTGCGTTTCCGAAAACCTGCTTCGCTGTGTGATGTAATATTCTGTTTTCCTGAAATCCGCTGGAAAAGCGGCGGGCGATGTCCTCTTCGTAAGTGAGGGGTGTCGACTTTCCGGAACCGCGTGACTTCGCAGGAAACCATGCAAACCCACGCGCATCCGTGAAGCCGGTACTCGATTCCGAGCAGCACGGTTTCGCGGAATCGTTTCGCCGCCGCGCAAATTTCTTTCCGGTTTTCACTTGTCTTGCAGATACCCCTTCCGTTTCAGCTACGCCAGATCGGTAGTCACGTCCTCCGGACACATCCGCGCAAGGCAGCTCAGCTCGTAAATGTCGTACCGATCCACCAGAAGCAGCGTCATCAGTAGCTTCTGCGAGCCGGTCAAATCGCCGTCGTACAAGTGAAACAGCGGCAGCTCCTTGAAATAAATTCTTCCCATTGCATCCTCCTTTGCAGGCAAACTGAAAATTCTCCATCCCATCCGCCCATCTATCCCACATGGGATGCTTGGGATGGATGGGATGGTGTTTTCTGTGTTTGATCTCATAAAATAGGCGGTGTCACCAAAGCTTCGATGCCCCAGAAGCCGTTGACTCGCTTGCCGAGCCGATTTGTGATGTGGTTATCATGTTCGATGCCAAATTCGTCGGCGTGCTTTTTCAAGGTCATACTTACTGTTCGTACCGCCAGCGGTTTATAGGTGTTGTCGTTGCACCACATGGTATAGATGGCGTACAGATCGGCAGAGGTAATGGTGCTGTCGGATTTTAGCTGGATGTACCCCTCTGAACGCATGAACAGCAGCACATTGTCGGCCTCTCGCTTGGCTTCCACACGGTTATCCTTGGTGCGGTCACTTTCAGTGAAATGATAATTGTTTCCAATCAGCCTCCGCAGACCATCCAGACACCAAAGAAAAATACCCTCGATTTCGGCACAGAGCTTGTCCGCAAGGAAAGGGTCATCCTCACGGTCAAGCGGTTTCTTCTTAACTGACAGGATCAGCTGTCTGCGGTAGAAGCCATCCGAATGGTCGTAGAGAGATTCCAGATCGCCATTGGAGAACACCAGAAAGCGGACGTACATTTCTCCCTGATAGCTCTGCTCGCCCTTGCGCTCCAAATCCATGGGCATTTCAGCCGTAATCAGCGACTTGAGATAGTGGGTGGATTTCAGAGCTTCCATCTTCATGTCATCGTCCACCATCACAAGCTGATGCTCCAGATCAGCTCTGGCAAAAGGGCTACGCTCCACCTTGGCAATGCTGCCGTTTTTTAGGTTGTCACCCAGCATCTTCTGCATCACAACCCCGATGCGGCTTTTGCCCTCACCGCCGTTGCCTTTCAGCAGCATCATGGTTTGCCCACGGTTAGTGGGAAGAGGGCAATAGCCGAGGTACTCTTGCAAAGTAAGAATGTCCTCGTCCTCCAAAAGTTCCGATAAAAAATGCAGCCATGTGACTGGCTGCGGGGCATTGGCATCATATTTGACCGGCAGACGGTTACGGCAGAATTCCTTTTCTGCACGAAACTTGCCGCCGAGAAACAGTGTGCCGTTCGCCACATGGATTCGATCTTCGTGTACCGGCAGGTTGGGAACATAGGCTTCCAGTTTCACCATTTCCAGAAGTCCCGATGCCCGTTTTGCAAGGCCGCAGGTGAGAAAAGGGCGAAGCATTTCATAGATTTTCTTGCGGACACTTTCTTCACCAGTGATACGGCCATCCTTGGTGAAGAAACTGCCGCCCACACACACCATCGGATGCCGCTGAAGAAACTCCTCACAGAATCCGACTTCATTCACAGATTTGCCGTCATACCAAAAAGGTAATTCACCGGCGTACTCATGATTACTCATTCATTTCCTCCTTGATTTCCTGCAGGCGCTCCTGCAGAAGTGTGATTTTGTTATCTTTCATCATGTCTTTTACCAGTTCTGCCCTTTCTTCATGTGAACCAATGGTCAACAGATCCAGCATATACTGCGTACATTCGAGCATATGACAGGCTTCCACGAAACGGTCATCCGGCTCCTCCTCCGGTGTCTGCGGTGCGTACCTCTTTTTCCAATCCTGCAGAATGTGCAGATATTCGCTGAGCACCCGAAAGCAAAGCTTTTCGTTCTCAGCCTGTGTCGTATACATCTTTAACTTCGCCAGTACGGACGGTCTGTCTTCACGGATGCCAAAGTCAGCGGCAAGCTTCTGCGCTGCTTCCAGCGGTGTGATGCCGAACAGCTTCGATGTGAATGCAATCACATCACCGTTCGCCTGACACCCGAAGCAATGGTAATGATCCTCATACAGCTTCATGCTCGGGTGCCTGTCATCATGAAAGGGACAGCAGACCATCCCGTTTCGGCTGACACTCAGCCCGAAATGTTCCGCCGCCATTCTCGGCGCGACCGTTGTTTTCACGGCTTCAAAAATTGTCATAGGCATTTCTCCTTTCGATATTTCCAACAAATTTTTTTGTCAACTGAATATACGGAGAAAAAGCCTTAGACCGAAAAAATCAGGAGGTATTGCAAGAAATCAAAAAAGCCCTCCCGTAATCTTGCAGAAATGCAAGTACGGAAGGGCGGTGAGTCGGTGTAAAAGTGATTTTCACAGCTCAGAGTGAATGAAAAGTGAATTTTCACTTCGCTCTGTTGAAAATCATGAAAATATGAGTATAATATAAGTAAGCTACAATGGAGGTGCTGTATATGCAATATGAAAGCGAGCGCATTGAATATAAATCTCAGATGATCGATGACATTTATAAGGAGGTCATCGCATTTGCAAATACGGACGGTGGTGTGATCTATCTCGGTATTGATGATAAGGGCAACCTGATCGGCATTGATGACGTGGATGAAACCTATACCCGCCTGACGAATGGCATCCGGGATGCAATCGCACCGGATGTGACCATGTTCGTGCGGTATGTCCTCCAGGATAATAAGGTAATTCGGATTGAAGTCGGGGAAGGCAGCTATAAGCCCTACTATCTGAAATCCAAAGGCATGAAGCCCACCGGCGTTTATGTTCGTCAGGGCACATCCAGCGTTCAGGCATCTCCTGAACAGATTCGCCAGATGATAAAAGAATCAGACGGAGATACCTACGAAGATTCCCGCAGTTTGGAACAGGAATTGACCTTTGATGCTGCCAAAACTGCATTCCAGCGCTACGGTGTGGAGTTTTCCGTCGAGAAATACCGCGCTTTGGGCATCACCCAAAACGATGTGTACACCAACCTTGCGCTGCTGCTTTCCGACCAGTGCCATCACACGATCAAAGTTGCCGTGTTCAAAGATGAATTCTGCAC
>JABLTL010062711.1_pt1 | contig 10585 bp, 7 predicted proteins | sample 7160151 | NCBI WGS metagenome assembly JABLTL01 (sample SAMN14651223, study PRJNA627086) | human gut metagenome | isolation source: feces | host: Homo sapiens
AAAGATTTAAATATAGAAAATGATTATGTCTATCTCGAAAGATAGATTCTTTTTTTATTTCCACTTCAGCCTTATATAAAATAAGTCTTCCGTGGTATGAGTAAGCCTCCCAAAGAGAGTCTTCCTCATAAACAATTTAAAGCATATAAATAGTATTCATTATTTTTGACAAACTTAATGATAAATATTATAATTTCATTAGATTTGTCAAAAGAAGAATAACATTATTAGAAATAAAACTATAAATACATACACTAAGAAGGTACTAGACTATCTTCTCTTTATTTATCTATATCCAAGTTAGAAAGCCATTCACCCCGAATATAATACACCAAAACAAACAATAAAATAAACCAAAATCATTTACATTTATAACCATAAATGATATAATTAATACGAGTAAAGGATTGATAGTATGCCAAAGAAAAAAAAGAAAAAAGATGAAGAAAAGAAAAAGTTTGAATATAGTAATGAAGTAATAGGAATAATCTTAATACTAGCCTCTATAATAGGAATAGGAGCCTATGGACCTGCTGGTAACTTTATTAGAGCATTCTCTATATTTCTAGTAGGAAATATCTATGTATTTCTATTATTTGGATTACTTTTACTAGGAGGATATCTAATATTAAAAAGAAAAATGCCTAACTTTAGTAGTCTAAGATGGATAGGCTTTTATATAATGGTAATATCATTCTTAGTATTATTACATGTAAAATATATAACACTAAATACAAGTGAAGGAACCAAAATAATAACAGATACATTTAATAATCTATTAAAAGCATTTGATGCATCATCAAATAAAGGATTAGTAGATAGTTTAGGTTATTATATCTCAAATAGTGGAGGAGGTATGATAGGAGCCTTATTCACATACTTATTCTATAGTTTATTTAAAGAAGGAACAAAAATAGTAGTAATAACCCTAATAGTAATAGGAACAATATTATTATTCAATACAAGTATAATCGATTTAATAAAGAAAATAAAATTACCAAAGATACATCATGAACATAAAGAAAAAGAACAAAAAGATAATGAAGAAGAAGATAAGAGAATAATACTTCCAACTAGAGAGATAGAAAAGATAAATGAAAAAGAAGTAGTAAGTGAACCTGATATACCAATAAAATCCGCTGTCAGTGAAGTATCAAGTACTAGTAATGAAGAGGTAGAAAAACCAGAAATAAATCTAAATTACAAGTTACCACCACTTACACTACTTAAAGTAGCCAAAGCAGGTAATGACAAAGAAAATATTGAAGCCGTAAAACAAAATATAGCAACACTAGAAAAGGTACTAGCAGACTTTGATATCCCAGGAAAGATTAAAGAGTGTCATATAGGACCATCAGTTACCCAATATGAACTTGAATTAAAAGCTGGAACAAAAGTAAATAAATTACTTTCAATTCAAAAAGAAATAGCCCTTAATTTAGCCGCTAAAGATGTAAGAATACAAGCCCCAATCCCAGGAAAGAGTACTATAGGTATAGAACTTCCTAATAAAGTAAACTCAGCCGTATCCTTTAGAGAAATATTATCTAAACTTCCTGCTCCTAGTGAAAAGAGTATACTAGCAGTAGGTCTAGGAAAAGACATAATGGGTACAGTAAAATGGGCTGAAATAAATGCAACACCACACCTACTAATTGCTGGTGCAACAGGTAGTGGTAAATCAGTATGTATAAACTGTGTTATAGCATCTATCTTAATGAGAGCAAGACCAGATGAAGTAAAACTAGTAATGGTAGACCCTAAAAAAGTAGAATTATCTATGTATAATGGAGTGCCACACTTACTTACACCAGTAGTAACAGACCCTAAAAAGGCCTCAATTGCTCTTAAAAATATTGTCGTAGAAATGGAAAGAAGATATCAAGTATTTGAAGATACAAAATGTAAGAATATAAGTGCATATAACAAAATGTGTGAATCAAATACAGACTATGTAAAAATGCCATACATAGTATTCATAATAGATGAGTTAGCAGACCTTATGTTAGTAGCAGCTAAAGACGTAGAAGACTCAATCATGAGAATAACACAAATGGCAAGAGCAGCAGGAATCCACTTAATCGTAGCAACTCAAAGACCATCAACAGATGTAATAACTGGAGTAGTAAAAGCAAATATCCCTTCTCGTATATCATTTGCCGTATCTTCTTCAATAGACTCTAGAACAATACTAGACCAAACAGGAGCCGAAAAACTACTTGGTAAAGGAGATATGCTATTTAAACCAATGGGAGAAAATGTACCAATTAGAATACAAGGAGCCTTTGTAAGTGATGAAGAACTTCAGAAAATAGTAGACTATACAATATCGCAACAAAAAGCCAATTACGACCATTCACTTACCGAAGATAAAAGTGGTAGTGAAAATGGAGATAATACAAAGTATGATGATGGTTATGAATCAAAAGAAGAGTATGATGACCCATTATATAACGATATCGTAGACTTTGCTATGGAGTTTGGAAAAATATCAGCCTCTTTAATTCAAAGAAAATATCGTATAGGATATAATAGAGCTGCTAGAATAGTAGACTTACTTGAAGAAAGAGGAATAATAGGACCACAAAATGGCTCTAAACCAAGAGAAGTATTATTAAAGAAAGAAAGTGATGATAGTGATGAATAATCACTATCATCTTTCTAAAATAAGGAGAAAATATGAAAGAGAGTTTTATAGAACATCTAATAGATAAAATGCCATTAAAAGAAAAAATAGGCCAATTACTATATATAGATTATAGAAAATCAAATGAAAAAACAATAAACATGACAAAAGAATTCGAGAAGGTATTAGAAGAATACAAACCAGGAGGCTTTATATTATTTACCAGTAATATAAGTAATTTTACTAACACTAAAAAACTAATCGAAGATATCCAAAGTATAAGTGGAAATAATATGTTTATAGGAGTAGACCAAGAAGGCGGAGAAGTCCAAAGATTAAATGAAAATGTAGGATTCAGCAAAATAAAACCTGCTAGTTTAGTACAAGATGCCGAAGAAGCCTATAACTTAGGAAAAGAAACAGGACAGAATCTATTAGATATAGGAGTAAATATGAATATGGCTCCCGTCTTAGATATATTATCAAATAAAGAAAATAGAGTAGTAAAAACAAGAACCTACGGAAGTGACCCTATAACTGTAAGTAAAAACGCCTTATCATTTGTTAAAGGATTAAAAGAAGAAAAAGTAATCTCTATAGGAAAACATTTCCCAGGACATGGCTCTACTTTTAAAGATTCTCATATAGACCTTCCTATACTATATAAGACAAAAGAAGAACTATATAACCTAGAACTAATCCCCTTTATAGAGGCTATTAAAGAAGAAATACCAGGTATAATGATTGGACATATAAAATTACCCAAAATAGATGAATATCCATCTAGTATGTCAGAAGAATTAATAAATAAATTACTAAGAGAAGAATTAACCTACAAGGGAATAGTAATGACAGACTCATTAAAAATGAAAGCCTTAACAAAATACTATACTAGTGAAGAAATATATTATAGATGTATAAAATCAGGAAACGATTTTATATTAATGCCTGAGAATATATCCTTATCTTTTAATACTATATATAATGCTGTAAATGATGGCAAGATAAGTATGGATACTATTAATAATTCCCTAAGAAGAATCTTATCTTTAAAGTTAGAAATAGGACTATTAGATAAAGAATATTTATCATATATAAATCAACATAACACACTAAAAAAACATAGATAAACGAAGAAAATAACCAATTTTAACTAAAAATTACTAAAAAGGTTGCTATTTTATTAAAAATATTATATAATTATTAGGCAGGTGAAATTATTATGATAATAGAACTATTTAATCTTGTAACATATGGAAAGAAAATAATAATAGATAATGATGTAATAATAAATGAAGAATTATTAAATACTAGTACAATAAGAAGATTAAATAATGTTCATTTTACTGGTAGTTTATCTAGATTAATAGATGATACTTATGAATTATCAGGAACCATAACAGGAACAATGATATTACCAGATGATATAACATTAGAGGACTATGAATATAATTTTACTAGTGAAATAGAAGAAAAAATAGAAGAAACAAGAATAAATTATCAAAAAACTATTGATATTACAGAAGATTTATGGCAAAATATTCTTGTGGAGATTCCTCTCAAAGCAGTAAATGAAAAAAATAAAGATTTAAGGCTTGAGGGTGATGGCTGGAGACTAATTAGTGAAGATGATGTTAAAACAAGCAATAATCCTCTAAGTAGTCTAAAAGAATTATTGTAAGGAAGGAGTGAAGAAGATGGCAGTTCCATTCAGAAAAGTAAGTAAGACAAGAAGAAACATGAGAAGAACTCATTATAAAATTACCGCTAACGGACTAGTAGAATGTACTAACTGTGGTGCTAAAATTAGACCTCATAGAGCATGTCCTAAATGTGGATTTTATAAAGGAGCAGATACTTCTAAAAAACAAGTAGAAGTAAAGGTAACTGAAGAAAAAGCTCCTAAAAAAGCAAAAACTTCAAAAAAGACTGAAGAATAATAATTAAGAGTAACAGATGTTATTCTTTTTTTCTGTCTCTAAAGAAGTATTCACCCCAAATATAATACAAAAAATTATTCATTTATAGACCATAAGGCTATAAATGACTCTAGAAAACTATAGGTTTCTAGAGATAAAAACTTGCAAAATACAAACATTTGTGTTAGAATAATATCATCTTAAACAAAGGGATTACTTTAAGAAGTAGAAAAGAGGGTTTAAAATGAAGAAAATGACTACAGAAGAACTATTAAAAGAAATAGAAGAAAATCATAATAATTCACTATTTTTAGAAATATTTAAAAGAAGAAATAATGAGTTAGATAGGATAGCATTAATTTATAAAGGAAAGAAAATAAATTACTTAACACTAAAAGTAAAAGTAGAAGAATATGCTAAAGCATTAAAAGCATACGGTATCAAAAAAGGTGATGAAATACCAGTATGTATGACTAATACACCTGAATTCATATATTTACTAGGAGCAATAAGCCTAATAGGTGCTAAAGCCAATATATTTGGAGATGGTTTTGATAAAGATTATATAACAGAAATAATAAATGGCTGTAATACCAATATATTATTTGCAACAGATGATATCTATATGAATATAGATGAGTCAGTAAAAAAATCAAAAAATAAAGAAGTAATACTAATGTCGTTAGCAGAATCATTACCAAATAAACAAAATCCATATATCGAAATAGAAAAAGAATGGTATGATTTTAAAGATAGAACACTAGAGATAAAAGAAAATAATGCTAGAATAAAATTAAGTAAAGACTTTTTATCTTTAGGGAAAAACTATAAAGGAAACTATATAGAAAAAGTAGATTTAAATGATGAGTTTACAATAACATATTCAAGTGGATCAACAAACTCTAAAAGACCAAAAGCTATAGTACATGATGTAAAAAGTTACATAGTAATGGGAATATACCACGATCCAGAAGTATCAAATGTACCATCAATGAAAAATCTAAGAATGTTATCTCATATACCAACACATTCCAATACTAACATAATGTCTTGTATAACAGATCCATTAATGCAAGGATCAGAAATAGCAGTAGAGCCAATATATAAACCAGATCATTTTGTATATAGTCTTCTTATAAACAAACCAAGTTTTGTTACCGCTACTAGAAGTTTCTTTATAAGATGTGCAAATGACATATTAACAAATAAAAAGTTTAAAAATACAAAGATGCCTTTCTTACTAGTTCCTATGATAGTAGGAGAACCAACTTCCCCTGGTGAAGAAAAATATTGTAATAAGTTTTTAAGAAAAGTAAATGCTGGAAGCAAATTCACTCACACACCAGTATCACCAGTAGTAATGTCAATGGCTGGAGGAGACTGTGAACACGGAGGACTATTCTTCGTACTATTTAAAGAATGGCAAAAGAAAAAATTAAGTCATCTATTAAGAGGAAGAGAAAAAGGACTTAGAACATATAATATGGTTGATGTTGAAGTATTAGACGAAAATAATAACTACTTAGGACCAAATCAAATAGGTAAAATAGTAGCCAATTCACCATGTAGTATGTTATATTATAAAAACGATCCAGAAGAAACAAAAAAGTTCTTTATAAAAGATTCAACAGGTAAGGAGTGGGGAGATTGTTCCTGCTACGGATATAAAGATGAGTTTGGAGAAATCCATATAAAAGGAAGAATAAATTCATTAGATAAAGTCCAACCTTTCCAAATAGCGGACGCAGTACTAAAAGATACAAAAAACATACTATCTTGTGAAGTAATAAAAGTAAAAAATAACTATGTAGTTCACTTTGTCAAAATGCCAACTGCCAAAATAAAAGATAGATACCTTTTAATAGAGGATATATATAATAGATGTAAAAGTATATTTGGAATAGAATTAGCCTCTAAACTAATATTTAAAGAAAGAGATAATTTTCCACTAAGTATATGTGGTAAAAGAAATAATATCACTTTAACTGAAGAACAAATACCAGATAATTCCATAATGATAATTCCAAATAAAAAAGAAACAGTAAAAAGAAGAATAAAAAAGTTATAAAATACTATGACTTTTTTTCTTTTTGTGATAAAATATATTTAAGGTAGGTGACTAGAATGAATGTAAATGTTAACATAGCATTCTTAAGTTTAAGTCTATTATATATAGCATTCTTAAATATAGTATTTTTAAAAAGAGGACACATAAAAACATTTGAACTTGATACATTTGGAAGATTAATAAAACTAAATCTAATAGGAATAATATTAGAGTTCGGATGTATATTTACAATAAAGTATTCAAATAATACATTTCTGATTGAAGCAGTAAATAGATTATTCTTACTATATCTAGTAACATTCATATTCTTATTTAGTGTATATGTCTTCTCAATATCATTTAATAAGAAAAATAAAAAGAATACAATAACTAGATTTATTGCTCTAACAATGTATTTAATATCAGTACTATTAATATTCTATTTAAAACTTTCTATATATAATAAAAATAATATAATATATTCATATGGACCAAGTACTAATGTAGTATATATATCATCATGCATATGTGTAATATTATGTTTTATATCAATGATAAAAAACTATAAAGAATTAAAATCAAAGAAATACTTACCACTATTTATCTTTATAGTAGGAGGTTCACTAGTAGCCTTAATTCAAAAAATAAACCCTGCTTTAACATTAGCAACATCAATGGAAGCATACTTACTTATGATAATGTATCATACAATAGAAAACCCAGATATAAAACTATTAGATGAAGTCCATAGAGCCAAAGAAATAACCGATAACGCTAATGAAGAAAAAACAATGTTTCTATATAATATGACAAATGAAATAAGAGAAATAACAAGAGACATAAACTATTCAACTGAAGAAATACTAAACGAAACAGACAATAAAAAGATAGATGTCGAAGTAATAAATGACTCTGCTAGAGAAATAAAAAAGAGTACTGCTAAGTTTACTACTATGACAAATGAAATATTAGATATAGATACTATTGATAGTGCAAGTATAAAAATATATAACGATAAATATAATATAAAATTAATCATAAAAGAATTAGTAAAAATATATACAAATAAGTGTAAAGAAAAAAATATTTCCTTTAGAGTAAGTATAGCAAGTGATATACCAGAATACCTATATGGAGATGGAGTAGGAGTAAAACAAGCCATAAATATAATCTTAGATAATAGCATAAAAAATACAACAGAGGGCTATATAGAACTAAATATAAATGCTATCATAAAAGGAGATATAGCAAGACTCGTAATAACCGTTGAAGATTCCTCTATTGGAATGACCATTGACGAAATAAACAAAGTATTCCTAAAAAAGAAAAATAAAGATGAAGAATCACTAAATCTAAGTAATACCCTATATAATGCCAAAGCCTTAGTAACCCTAATGAATGGAACTATCATACCAAGTAGCATTTATGGAAAAGGAACAAAAATAAAAATAGTATTAGACCAAAAAGTAGGAGAATCATCAAATAACTTAATAAAATATGAAAGTATTTATGATAAAAAGAGAATCCTATTAGTAGATGATAACATATCAACAGAGAAAATAATAAACAAACTACTAAAAGATACCAACATAGAAGTAGATTATGTATCTCTAGGTAAAGAAGCCCTAGATAAAATAAGAAATAAAGAAAAATATAATCTAATACTACTAGATGAAATAATGGATCCATTAGATGGACTAACAGTAATGAAAAAGTTTAAAGACATAAGAGCCTTTAAAACAAATGTAATATTACTAACAAGAAATAGTGAATACGAATATAATGAAGAATACCTAAAATATGGCTTCAAAGACTACCTACTAAAACCAATAAATAAAGATAGCCTCTTAAAAATAATAGATAAGTACTTAAAGTAAAGGTACTTATTTTTCTTTATTCATAAAAGTAAAACATATATTTGCATTTTATAGTCTAATGTGCTATAATATAGAGCACCAAAAGGGGGATAATAAAATGAATTATGTAAATAGAGAACATTTAAATACATATTTAAGAGGAATAAAATATTTAGGACAAGGTCATCAAGGAGTCTGCTACTTAAATGAAAGAAAAAAAGTAGTATATAAAATATTCCATAGTTACTTTGATAACGAAGAAGAATACTATAAAGAAGAAGACCTACTAAAGTTTAGTAATATAGAAAACAAGACATTCATCTGGCCCAGTGATGTAATAAAAGTAAATACAGAACTAGTAGGTTATACACTTCCCTATAAGAAAGCCAAAAACCTATACCAAATAAATCCATTACAAATAAACCTAAATAGTTTAGAGAGAGCCTTAACAAATGCCTATAAAGATATAGAACTATTGTCAGATAATCAAGTAAGAATATATGATGCAGTCTATAACACACTATATAGTCAAGGAAGAATCTATGTAATAGATACCTTAGAATATGGAAAACTACAAACAACCTATATCCAAAATAGAAGCAATATAGACTATGAAATAAAACTATTCCTAATAGATAATTACTTCAATCATCTAGTAGATAGTAGTCCTATCCTAAAAGAAATGTATAAAGATAAAGAAGTAAGTAGTATTATCTTCTTAGAAGAACTAAAAAAAGAATTATCATCCTTACTAGGAGAAGAAATACAAACTCTAAGCAAAGCCAAAAAATACATAAAGAGAATAGAAAATCCAGTATATGAAAGAGGAATAGAATAAAATGGAAAAAGAAACAAATATATTAAACTTAGTAGGAGCAGCAAGAACCTATACAAACTTTATAATAAACCTAATAACAAGAAGAGAAGATGAAACAAGCACCCTTCTAGACAAAGAATATAATAGTGCTGCTAAAGTAGGTTTTATCTCAAATATATTACTATCAATAAAAGAAGACCTACTAGAAGAATCACCTATAGCTAGAGCAAAATCCAAAATAGCCCTAGATAGTCTAGAAAAGGTAGTCGAAACAATCTCTATCAAAAAAGATTCAGGCTATCTAATAGATAACTATTATTTCAGTACTAGAGAAGATGTAGTACTAGAAGTAAGAAATAGATTAGCCCATGGAAACTATAAACTAGACCTTCTAAGTAATCAAGTAATACTAGAAATAAATAACAATAATGTAAGAATAGATATAGATAAATTAACAAACTTTGTAATAAAAGGACTATATCATATAATCTATAGTCAAAAAGATATAACATATAAAAAATCATTCATAATAATAGATAAACTACCAAATACTAGAACAAAACCAATAACAACAAATAGTGAAATGATAGGAACAATAAGAAAAGCAAAATACTATACCATTACTGTAAAAAGAAAAGATGGTAAAGAAGTAGACAAGTACGACAAAAGATACCTAGAAAATATAATAAAATCATACAAGAAAGAAGAAGTATCAAATATCTCACAACTTATCAAAAAACAAGTAGAAGGAAACTATGATATAGAAATAACTATCAATAACAAAATATTTAGAACATCAGACTTTACTGAAGTGGTAGACTATCTATTAAGTACAACTACAAATAATGATTATGAAAAACAAATAAACATAATAGGAAGAGAAATAGAAAGAAAAATAGATAATAACATAGATAGTTATAATAATAACATAGGGAGTATAACAAATCTATTAATACTAGATACAATATCAAAATATAATATACAAGATAAAGATACACTATTAAATAAAATGAAGGAAGACTATGGAGGATTCTTATCAGACTATAATCTATTAATCTCCTCATTAATAGCAACCTTTACAGCAGTATTCTCATATAGTATAGATGATTTATACAAAGACTTAGATTATAGTAGACTAGACTTAGAAATGGTAAAAGTAAATAAACTAACAATAGATAGAACACTATTAGATAGTCAAATACAAGAATTAAGTAATAAAAGAAAAGAACTAAGAGATAAAGAAAAAAATATAGTTAAAATATCAGAAAATATAAATAAAGTATTAAATAAAAATAATATTACTGCCTATAATAAATTAAA
>JABLTL010066839.1_pt1 | contig 10577 bp, 13 predicted proteins | sample 7160151 | NCBI WGS metagenome assembly JABLTL01 (sample SAMN14651223, study PRJNA627086) | human gut metagenome | isolation source: feces | host: Homo sapiens
ACAGCCCAAGCTCACGCTCGGCGGGGTCGGCATCGTTCAGAAACTGCGGGAACAACAGATGCGGCGCGATGGGGATATACCCGGTTTCGACAGCAAAGCGGCTGTAGCGTCTCGCGGCCTTGGTGTTGGCTGCAACATCTCCGGCATAGGGAGAGCAGATGTACACGATGGGCCGGAAGGCGCGAAGGGCTCGGTGCTCCTGCTCAATGGCCGTCAGGGCATCGTGGGCGGTTGGGTCCGGATAGCCTTCGCTGTTGTACTTGCTGATCGTCATGACGCGATTCCTCCTTTCCGGGCGGACATAGGAAAAGAGCGTCCACCTCTAATTTCCACTGGAGATGAACGCCCGATTTGAGCGGACTGAAATCAATCCTTTTTGTAAAAAGGTGTGGCATAGCCATCTGCCCGGAGCAGCAGACCCTTTGCCCACGGCGGGGTCCGGCCCATCTGCTCACACACGGCATCCAGCGACATGCAGGGATCGGCCTCGATGACCAGTTCGTCGTGGATGTGCATCACAATGGAGCAGCACCGAAGCGTGCGCATGGCGTAGCAGAGAATGTCGCGGGCGGTGGCTTGCACGATGTTCTCTACGAACTTGGGGCCGTAGGAATCCAGTCGCTCCCATTTTTTCGTCGCGCCGACACCTTCATAAGTGATACATTCGCCGCCAAACTTGTTTGTGCCGATCTTCGGCTTCACATAGGCAAGGTTCCTTCCGGAGGGCAGCGTGATAAACAGCATCCCGCTCCGGCAGGAAAAGGTCAGTCCGTAATCCGTGGTGGTGTGCTTATAACGCACGGACTCCATGACCGCTCGGTCCACGGCCCACCAGAATTCCACGATCCGGGGATTCGACTGCCGCCAAGCGTCCACCAGCGGCGGGAGCTCTTCTTCGGTCAGGCCCATCTCGATGGCACCCATTGCCTTCAGAGCGCCGACGGAGCCGCCGTAGCCGAGGGCCAGCTCCGCGATTTTCCCCTTTTGCCGCAGGTGGCCATTGATCCCGTGCTTTTCCACGGGAACCTTGAACATCTGGCTGGCGCTGGCGCAGTAGATGTCGCCGCCTTGCTCGAAAACCTTCTGCCGCCACGTCTCTCCGGCGTACCAGGCGATGACACGGGCCTCGATGGCGGAGAAGTCGGCCACGAGAAACTGAGCGCCATCTCTGGGGATGAACGCAGTACGGATTAGCTGGGAAAGTGTGTCCGGCACATCCTCATACAGGAGCTTCACGGCGTCGAAGTCACCGGCGCGAACAAGGGCGCGGGCCTCGGCGAGATCCGGAAGATGGTTCTGGGGCAAATTTTGTAGTTGAATGTTCCTCCCTGAGAATCGCCCTGTCCGCGCAGCGCCGAAGAACTGAAACATCCCACGGGCACGGCTGTCGGCGCAAACTGTGTTCTCCATCGCCTGGTATTTCCGGACGGAGGATTTGGCAAGCTGCTGCCGCAGGGACAGCACCTCCCGCAGCTCCGCTGGGGCATCCTTCAGAAGCTCCGCCACGGCCTTCTTGTCGAGTGACTCGGTTTCCATGCCGTTGTCCGAAAGCCACTGCTTCATCTGCTGCACACTGTTGGGGTTCTCCAAAGAGGTCATCCGCTTCATGGCGGTGGTCAGTTCCTGCCGGGAGCGGGTATCCATGTCGATGGCGGCATGGACTAGCTCCATGTCCAGCCGGACGCCACGGTCGTTGATTTCCTGATCGATGTGGTATTCCTCCCAGACCTGATCCGGGACCGGGAATTTAGCCAGCCTCTGCTGGATGCCCATCTCGGTCTCCACGTCGCGCATGTTGTAGCGCTTGAAGGCGTCCCATTTGTCCGGCGCGTGGAAGGGGCGGTTCCGGGTACGCTGTCCGTTGGCCTTCGTAGGCGCACAGGGCTGGCAGAAGAATTTGATCAGCTCCTTGCCCTCGGTCAGCTTCTGTTTTTCAAGCCCCAGCACGGCACCGACGCCTTCCAAGGAGAGCGGCAGGCCCATCGTGGCCGCCCAGACCATCGAGCAGCGCCAGCTTTCCGGGTTCAGGAAGGGGGCCATCTCCTGCGAGAGAGGATGCTTGTCATGGAAGGGATCAAGGCTGATCCCCAGATCCCGAAGATAGCGGGACAGGCAGACCCGTTCAAAGCTGGCGTTAAAGGCCCACTTGGTAACAGTATCGTCGGTGAGAGCGTCCAGCACATCGGCGGGGATCTTCTCGCCGCAGGCCAGATCCACCACCTGCACCGGGCCAGAGTCCGCACTGTACCCGAAGAGCAGGATTTCAAAATTGGGAGACTCGCAGTAACGGTACACACCGCTTTTCTGGAGCGGGACGTCACTGTAGGTCTCGATATCGATTGATAGGGCTTTCATAGATATTCCATCCTTCCTGAAAAGGGCGACAGAGAAAATACCCTGTCGCCCGGTTGGATCACTGCTTCCTGCTGCGGATGGCCTGATACCAGCGCTTCCACGTGGGGAGGAACCTCTTGACCACGGCGTGGAGGACCTGATAGATCACGGCGCCGATGAAGTAGAAGATCGCTCCGTAAATGATGAAGAAGGCAGCATAGTTCACGATGACAGCAATCAGCTCATTTGCAGTGTTTACCAGTTGTTCCATAATCGTCACCTCATTTGTCAGAAGTGGGCTGGCGGCAGTTTGGCACCACCAGCCCGGTTACTCACTTCAGGGCCTTCATGCGCGCCTGATGGTACTCGTCATCCTGCGCGGACTTCTTTTCTTCGCGCTTCTCGCGCCGGAAGTCGTTGATCACAGTCTGGATGGCGACCACCGCCCAAGACAGGACGACGACGCAGAAGCAGCCGATGAGGATGTTGCACAGCACGGTGGAAATCATGATTTCATTCATTGTCATATACCTCCATTAATCCAAGAAATCGTCGTCTTCGTCGGTGGCGAAGTCGGACTCAGCGCTGGCCTTGCCACCGAGGGGCTCACCGTCACGGACCTTCTGCAGGTTGTTCAGACCGCAGGCAATGCCACGATTGCCGGAGCTGTTGAAGGCGTAGAAGGTGATGCTGGCACGACCGTACACGCCAGAGTAGACCTCGGAGCGGGTCAGGATCGGGTTGCGGTCCACGTCCACAATGCCGGGAGCAGAGGTGGCGTTGGCGTTGACGAAGTAGCAGCCCGCATAGGCCGGATCATCCGGACGCTCGGTGTCGCCGTCGCGGAGCGGAGTCTTAATGGCGGTCAGCGGGGGTACGGACTTGCCGTTGCCCTTCAGCTTGGCCTCGCCCTCCTTATAGGCGGCTTCGATGGCAGCATGAATCTTGGTCAGGGTCTTGGTGTCGGTTTTGGGGATGATCAGGCTCACGCTGTACTTGGGCGTGCCGCCGTTGATGGACTTGGGCTCCCAGACGTTGGCGTAGCTCCAACGGGTATCGGGACCGGTGATAACCTTCATGGGGTTGCTGGGTTTTACGTTCTTATTCATTGTCAAAATCCTCCATAAAATCATTCTTTGCCGTGTTCATGGCCGGACGCTTGTCGCTTTCCGGCACGAGCGTGGGTTTGCCTTGCGGCTTCTCGATGTAAGCCGTGAGTAGTTCGTCGAAGCGGGCCTTTCCGAGCATCTTCTGCATGGCGGTGATGCCGAGCAGCTTGTGCTCAAAAGGATCGAAGCCCGCCTCCTTGACCGCCTGCGTGACGGCGGCCTCATTGGTGTACCTGCGGTTGGACCGGCCTTCGACCAGCTTCCAGCCGTGCCATTCCTTGCCGCTGACCGCCTGCTGCAGGGCATACTCCTTGATGTCCGAGGCCCATGCGACCAGATCGTCCACGCGGGAGAGAATGTCTTCAATGTCCTCGTCCGTCAGGAGCGGCGGCAGCTTGAAGTCGTAGCGGGCCAGCTCCAGATTGGCCTCGGCCCTTGCGCGGCAGTCGTTCTTGGCCTTGCAGAAGCCGCACCATTCGCCGCAGAGGAAGTTACCGTCACCGGCAAAGGCCAGCTGGGCCGTGGGTTTCAGGACCTCGTCTGCCCACCGGTAGAGCTCCTCCTTGGAGAGGGTGAAGGTGCTGATGTTCTGCCTCCGGGGCTGGTAGATCGTCATGGACACCGTGTCGATGTCATAAATGCCGTCGAACAGCTCCAGCGCGCCAAGACCGTAGCACTTCATCTGCGGATTGTCCTCCGCCGAGACCAGGACGCCGAGCCCGTGCTTGTAGTCGATCACGTGCATCGTACCGTCCGCGATCAGGATGGCATCGGAAGTGCCGAAGCCTTGTTCCACCCAGCGAGAGAAGTCCACCCGCTGCTCGATCAAGACGACCGGGTCCGCGCAGGTTTCTTTGGCGGCCGCTACCAGTTCAAGGATGTAGGCGGCATAGCCGGTGGCGCAGTCATCCATCTCTTGGTTGAACCAGGTGAGGTTCTCGGTGGGGTCCTCGGCCTGCATGCCCAGCGCCTTCCGGAGCTTGTACTCGCAGAGCGCGTGGGCGTCAGTACCCTCAGCGGCGTAGTCGCTGCCCTTGTCGGCGTAGCTCTCACAGAGCCGTGCCGATGGCGGACAGTGGAGCCAGCGGTCCGAGGACGAAGCGGAGAGAAGCGCGTGTCCATTAGGTGGCATTGCCGATCACCTCCGCATCCTTCATCAGGGCCTCATAGTGCTTGGGGTCGACCTGCGAGAGCTTGGCGGCACCATACTTCTGTAGGAGGTCCCGGACAGCGGCGGTGTGGCCAGCGCGAGACTTGTCCGCCAGCACGGCCCGGACCTGCTCCAAGGTCAGCTCCGGCTTCTTCTCCGGCTGGGCCTCCGTGATCGGGGCTTCCTCAGCGTCACTGTTGAACTGCTGGGACAGCCAATTGGCGACGTCAGTAATAGCGTCAGCAGCACTGCGGAGCTCTTCGATGATCTGAGCCATATCGCTCATCTTGCTCATAGTGTTTTCCTCCTTCCTCGGGTTGTCCTTGTTTGGCAAGGGCAGCAAGCCTTCGCGCCATGCGGGCGGATACGAGGCTGATCGCGTTGAGCACCATGATTTCTTCAGCCGCGATGTTGCTGTCTCTGCGGTTGCCGTGATCCATGTCGTCTCACCTCCGTTTCTGCAAGGCCGGTGTCGTTGCCTTACACTTTCCACTGGAGATAAGCGGTGGTTTTGAGCGGAGGAAAATTCAAAGAAAGAAAAAAGCCTCCTGACTGTCGGAAAGCGGACAGTCAGGAGGCTGAAAAGAGCACCTACCGGAGTAGATGCTCTTGATGTGCGAGTATTCAATTCAAATTGCCAGCATCAGAGTTGCTGGAACATATCCTGTGCGTAGTTTTTGATGTCCCTCGGATTCACCATGTTGTACTTTGCCTTCACTGCATCAAAATACGCGCCAATTACTGATTTCTCAATAATCCTGTCAGAGGGAGCGGAATCGGGTAGGTCGCCTCTGGTCGTGAGCCAAGGAGCTTCATTGTGGGTAAAGCGCTCCAGAATTTTACCACTGTAGCAGCAAAGGTTATTGATTACGCTATCACAGATGGCTTTTTCACTCGCCGAAAAAACAGAAGTATCAAACGTGGTCGTTTTTTCAATCGGGTCAAAGCGATAATCGCGATAACGGAAATAGATGTCTCTGTATACAGGACCATGCGTCCACGCCTGACAGTCTTCAGGAAAGAGGAAAGTCCTGTAGAAAGCGAAATGGAATCCCTGAATATAGTAGAGTGCCTTCTGGAGCGCCAGAGGAGTAATGTCCTCACATTGATACAACAGATATTGGATCACTGTATTGATCTTGCTATTCGATGGAGCATCAACAGAGAGCAAAGCATCGACGGCCCGTCGTGTTTTCTCATAGGTGCGCTGAGATTTCAGGTTCGCCTTGTTCGCTTCCAGCAGCTCCGAATAAAACTGCGGTTCATTATAGATGCGCTGCAGGATATCAGAATACTGCCTCGTTGGAATATCTCCGTCGCAATACCGTGAGAAGGTCAGTTCTCCCCAGCCGAGAAGCAGGGAAAGCGGTCTTTTCCCAATGTCGTATTTCTCCGGGATGGCACAAATCACGTCAAGCGATACGATGCCGTTCTCCTCTCGAAATACATTGTAAAGGGACCGCAGGTTGTCATCAGAAATCTCTGGAACGAAGACGAGGCTTCCACAATCCGCGCAGCGAGCTTCTGTTCCGGTATAGCGATACTCTTTGCCCTTTATTGTACCCGTCATGGGAACGGATGCAGTGGTATATTCCACATCATTTCTGCATTCCTCGCAGAAGGTTTTTTCCGTCATGATGGCTCCTCCTTTCCTCTGGATAATCAACGGAACAGATAGTCTATTGGCTTGTTCCTTTTGTGGAACGAAATAACTACAGCACGGCTGCCAGACGGAAGGTCAATGATGTTGAATTTCGTATAAACATCCACGGTTTCTTCTTCACCGTCTGAATTAAACAGCTGCACTTGAGGAACAAAAACATAGAGGACCTCGTGTTCAAAGCCGATCTTCGTATTTTGGAGCGAATGGCAAAAATCCTCGGTTTTGATTTGCATGAGGATGGATCGTTGCTTATCGCTTCGAATATTGTACTCATTGATGAAGTCTATGTTTTCCTGCCGATTCTCATTCTGAGAAATTACAAAGCGGCCTTTTTCAACACAGGATTTGATTTTAGCAAGGATAGCGTCAATCTCTTCCCGCGTGTAGTTCTGATTGTAATGTGGATTCAAGTCAGCCTCACCCCCAACACTATAATACACGAAACCCCATCGTTTGTCAAGTGCTATTGTATCAATTGATACGCATATAGACAAGAGATATGGCTTCTGACCGCCATTGGACAACAGCCAGAAGCCATAGTTTAGAATTAATTAGTAACCACGGATCTTCCGTAGCTCAGTTCGATAGCGCTTCATCTGATCTGCGAAGGTCCGCTGGGGACGGCCCAGCGCCTTTGCAATCGCCCGGTCGGAGATCTTGTTGTCCTCCTGCCACAGGGCAAGGATGGCGTCGGCATCAGGGTCGAGTTCCCGGAGACGTGCGATCAGGCGGGCCAGCAGGTCGCGGTCGACAGCATCCTCTTCCAAAAGGGTGTGCCCGTCCGGGATGGCGTCCATGAGGGTGGTATCTTCATTGTCACTCTGCGGGGCATCCAAGGAAATGGCGTCGGTCTTGCGGAACTCGCAGTCCATGCAGACCATGTCGCACAACCACCATTTATTCCGGGGACAGCTGCAGAGACAATGATCCTGCTTCTTTTTCCTGTAGGTGTTACATTCCCGGACGTAGGATTCGTAAACGTCAGCAGGAACTTCAAACCACATGCGCGTCGGCTTGTCGTAAAGGGTGTAGGGTTTACTCTGGTTGTCGTTCTTTTTCATAATATGGGCCCTCCTCTGGCCCCACGACCGCTGAAGGCGTGGAGAAGCGGAGAGCCCGTATGGGTGCCAGCGGCAAAATGGACGCAGAAATCCCACCCGATGCGAGAGAACAATGTCTCCGCTTCAAGTTGCGTCCAGCTGTTCGCAAGCTAGCACTCTATATTAACTTTCTCCCGTCCGCCGACTGCGAACGCACCTCGTGGCCACGAAGAAGGTGAGTCGGTTTTCGGGAAAGTAGTTTTTTGCCTTGCTTAGGGCGGTTGTTTAGCTTTAGTCGTTGGCGATTTGTTCCAGGTCGCTGAATACCTCACCGTAGTAACAAGGAGACAAATCCTCCAGGCCGTGAGCATCGTGGCGGCGGAACACAGAAGCCACCACTGCTTGGCCATACTCGGCTGCCACTCTTGACGCGGCATTCTCGATGTTGATGTACCAGTCTTGGTTTGAGAACATCTCATTTCACCTGCCTTTCCAAAAAGAAAGCTGTACTCTGTTTACTTAAGCACCAACAGAATACAGCATTACAAACTTGGAATACATGATTGTGACTTGGACGAACTTGGAATATAAAAACCTCTCGACTTGAGTCAACGGAGCGGCATTTCATCTTCGCAAACTCAAATTTAATATTGTCAAAAGCAAAGGCTTGTGATATACTAAAAAGTATCATTGGCAAGGCATTAGGTACCCAAGGAGGGCGGCAAAAATGTTCAGCTATAATAAACTATGGAAAGTCTTGATTGACAGGAACATGATGAAGAAAGACCTTATGGAGAAAACGAATATTAACTCTTCGACAATGGCAAAAATGGGTAAGGGCTTACCTGTGAGTATGGAAATTCTTGGGCGAATATGTGATGCGCTGGAATGTAATATTGGCGACATCGTGGATTATGTGAAAGAATAGTTTTTTGTTGGGATGAAAGGAGGAATTTGAGATGGCAGGGCATCTTTGTTTTGGAGGATTCCTTAAAATACTGTCTTTGTGCTCTCCAAGAAGCACAACAAACAAATTCCTCTGTGGAACTATGTTTCTTGCAGTCAATCCTCTGTACGATATCCGGGAGGATGACGGCACTGTAGGCCATTTGATTAATTGCTCCAATAATATTTCACCAGAAGTCACTGACTTCATTAGCACAGCTGACCCTGCATCGGTTCATGCATGCTTTGAAACGCAGATAATCCCAAAGCTCTATCCGGAAAAACGGCAACATATTATTCATGCTCTTTTAGGGCTGCTTTTCAAGGATGATGATATCGACGACGCTGTGAGAATTGGCACGATAACATCAAATACCAAGGGGGATTATCGGCTTGAGGTTCGATATAACCTTGCAGAGGTATTAACCGACTTTTTCTTTTTTACCGTCCAATGTGTTGCTAATAAGAGTGGGCAAGCACACATACGGGAAATCACGCGGGACTATATCCTGTCTTTTGATCCTGTGCGCGATAATATCATTCTATACGAACGCGGAGTCTCAACCGGACTTACTATGTCTGTTCGCGGGAAAGGCTTCAATGATGCTTTTGTTCCTGTATGTCAAGCCCCACTTGGACTCAGGAATCCGGAGGATTGTCAAATTTTCCGTCTCAAAATTGAAGACAATGAATTTACGTATGCAGGTCTGAAAAAGTACCTGAACACCAACATAGGCCGTTATGTTTATTCCAGAGCTGAGATGGAGCGGTATAAAGCGGAGGGTGATTTGGAAAGCGTCGGAATGGAAGCGGCACAATATATTCGTGAACACAGCACTGGGAACGAACTTGCGGATATGCTCTTGTATGCGTTTTTGGAAGAGGTGCTCGGAGCGCCCAAGCTGCTGAGTTCCATCGAACTCGGTGCCAGTACAAATTGTGCCGGTATCCATTTACATTCCATCGGGCAGGATGCTTCCACATACCAATTGGTGTATGGGTCTTCCAAGATAGAGGGGGACCTGAAATCTGCCATTGACGCCGCTTTTGATGCAGTGGTTCAAATTAAGGCCAAGCGGATTACAGGTGTGGAACTGGTCAACAGCGCTGCCTTCGGAAAAAGCGTGGATGTCCAGACAGCGCTCGCAATCAAGGATATTCTGATTCCTACGAAGCAGGGTCAGGAACCGCCCGGAACTGCATTTGGCCTGTTCCTTGGGTATTCCCTTGGGTTGAATCCAGAGGACTATTCCGCGACAGAGTTCATCGACGAAGCTGTTTCCAGAATGGAAAGCGATATCCGCGAGAATGCAGAATACATTTCAAACAAGATTACTACATTCCATCTTGGGATGCATTCGTTTTATATCTACGTACTTCCGTTCAATAATGCCCCTGAAGATAAGACCAGCATTATCAATATGCTGATTGGAGGTGGCATTAATGGCTGAAACGACCATCGGTGCCGTTCTTTTCGATGGCATTGAGGATAATCCTTATCTTAATGAGCTGTATGACGCCATTTTATACAACTATGGGCGGCATCTGTTTAAACTGACAAATCTTCCGGAAAAAGAAATCAATGTTCCAGCAGCCTTACGTTTTGCAGATATTCTCTCGAAATCAGTACACGAGCAGAATGCGGAAACACATAAACTGTGGGCTCAGGAAATTGTCGCACTGCTGAATGCCCTTTATCCGGATGATGAAACGATACAGTATTACCTTGGCTCTGTCCTCACCAGCGTAAGCAATTTTAGAGGAGTGAGCCTCAAGGCAGCCGATTATGTGAGTGCAGATCTCCTTGACCGGATTTTCACTCAGGTCAGCAAGGAGTACCTGCGAATTCCGGAAGCAGAGGATGAGTATTTCTTCCGCGCTCAAAAGGAAATATACGAGAAGTTTAACGAGCCATACTTCAGTTATTCAGCGCCCACCTCATTGGGAAAATCATATATCATGAGGACATTTATCCGAGAGCAGATAGCAAAAGGCAGACAGTGCAATTTTGCTATCGTAGTCCCCACCAAAGCCCTCATAAACGAAGCGACGGAAAAACTGACGGAGGTTCTTGGGCCAGAGCTAAAGGACAAGAATTATAGAATCGTAACTTCAGCAGGTGCGATGGCACTGGAAGAGGAACACAACTTTATTTTTGCTATGACGCCGGAGCGCTTGCTTTACTTGCTGATTCTGATGAAGGATATTCCTATAGAATACCTCTTCATAGACGAGGCACATAAGATTTCTAAGAAAGATGGACGGAGCGCGTTCTATTACAAAGTGGTGGATATGCTTTCTCAAAGGAGCGCAACACCGCATATCATTTTTGCATC
>JABLTL010009698.1_pt1 | contig 10575 bp, 17 predicted proteins | sample 7160151 | NCBI WGS metagenome assembly JABLTL01 (sample SAMN14651223, study PRJNA627086) | human gut metagenome | isolation source: feces | host: Homo sapiens
ACATAAAGCCATGATAGTTCTGATAGCTATAGCCACCATGATAGCCGCCACGCTCGCCCAACACCTCGGACTGGCCGAAGCCATTGCCCGTGTTGTCGACAAGGTGGCATCATGCCCCCAATGTTTCACTTTTTGGGTTACTATGTCGGCATTGCTCTACCTCGGCTACGATGTCTACACATCGACGCTGGCGGCTATTGTGGTGGCATATCTGTCAAACTGGTTTGTGTTGTTGCTGCTTATCCTTCAACGAAAATTCACGAAGCTATATGAAAAAGAAAGACATACCACCGACCGCCTCGAACACTGAGGCAAAGGCAGAAAGCAAGCCCGAGGCGCAGACATTCTTTCCTATATTGCATGTCTCTGTGCAAAAAAGCCTGATTGTCCCACATTTTCGGGGTATTTGCCCTACATGTTAAACATATAAAGTACAAACACAATGAATTACAAACAGATGATTGAACAGGCTCGTGCCAATGGCATGGCTACCGAGAAGAAGATGTGGGCAGCAGTAGAAACACTTTCTTCCGACCTCCTTGCGCTTGAGCAGACCGATCCTAAGCTCTACTGGCACATATTGCGCCGTCAGCACGCTGTACTCTATTGCCGGCACTATTCTGAGAAAATGGCCAATCACGATGTAAATGCTCTTGTCTATAGCGGCATGTACGACGAGGAGGGTACGCCAACCGGCGGAGGCGCACATTGGACTCGTATCAAGGTAGACGAGCTGACTAAAGGCATGAAGTTTCACGCCAACGTCAACTCGTGGGACAAATATGTCGCCTTCAACTCTATGTATGCCGACCTTTGCGCTTGCATGGACGAAGAGGAGATAATAAAAGCCGCCTACGTCTTCTACTTTTGTGATGACGACTGGCAGCCCTGCGAAGACGACTGCACTAAGGTGTGGGACTATAATGCCCTACACGCTACCCTCTAATTTTTGAATTTTACATTTGTTTTCTTCAAGCCACTTTGCGCTAATTACACAAATCGCAGAGTGGCTTCATTTGTATATTCGCCTTATACCTTCTCTACCATGTCCGGGCCACCAAATTAAAAACTCCTATCTTTGCTTATGAAAGAAACCCGAAATTATGACACAACGAAACATCAACCTTACGCTGCCCCGCTCATGGAACGAGTGCAGCACCGAGCAGTTGGAGCTCATCTCTCGCATAATGCTTGAGCAAATACAGCGAGCCGACCGTTATCATCCCTTCGACATGCGCAACGTCAAGATAGCGTGCTTTTTCGTCTTTGCAGGCATAGAGATAGTGGAAGGTATAGACGAGTCGAAGCCTCTCGAAGAGCAACACTACACTTGCCGACTCTTCACCCAGAGCCGTCGCAATCGTTTCTTCCGTCGCAAGCAGCAGGAGGAAGAAACCTTCCCCATCTACCTATGGCAGCTCAACTATTGGCTAACGCCAAAGCCGAAGACCGACGACCGCAACTCGGCTGAGTATCTTGCCTCCGGCGCGGGACTGCTCGACTGGCTCGACAACGAGCGTGGAGCTTACCTCACTCGCTTTCCCTACCCCATCCTTCGCCTACGCAACAAGCGCGGCCTGCTACGTCGCAAGACCGACTATGAAGGTCCGGTGCAGGATATGGACGGATTTTCATGGCAGCAATATCGTTTTGCCACAGACCTCATGGGTCAATACACCTCGCTCGCCAACAACCTTGTCAAGATGAAGCAGATGGGCAAGTTCACGGCCGAGCAGATAGCACAGCAAGCCGACAGCGTAGACCAGGCACGTTCCATGTTCCTTGCTACAATCTTCAACCGTCGTATCGACTTCATCGACACCAATACCAACCTGAAGGTGCATGATTTCCATTACGACACCCGCCAGTTCGACACCCAAGCCCCACTCTTCCGCCATTTTCCCGACCAACAATGGCAACCCATCCTCTTCTGGTGGACTGGCATGATGCACACCCTTTCACGGCGTTATCCTCATGTATTCAAGGTGCAGAAGCTCGACCGCACACAGCGACCATCCACCCCACTTGAGATATACACCGCCACCATCGCCACCATGCAGAAATACGCCGGACTGACCGAAGACCAGGTGAACAACCAGTCGTATTCGCTCGTACTGGAGCATCTGGAGCGGCTGAGCAAGGAGAACGAGGAGATGGAGAGGATAAGGAAGAGTAAGTAATAATATATTCAAGGAAATATAGAGTATGAAGAAGATTATGTTCAACGACAAGTACGGTCTCACACAGGCTGTACTCGAAGGTAGAAAGACCCAGACAAGAAGAACGTTTCTTAAATGTGGCGAAGAGTCTCTTTTACACGGTATAACACCGGAATATTTAATCTCTGTCAGGTCTCGGTACTTACTCGGCGAAACCATAGCCATTGCTCAGAAATACGAAGATTTGATAAAGAATGATGAATTTTACCGTCTTTGTGGTAAAAACGGAATGCCTTTGGAGTGTATCAAATACGAGAGAGGGTGCAACAACAAGATGTTTGTCCGTGCAGACCTTATGCCCCACCACATCCGCATAACTAAGATCCGCATGGAGCGTTTGCAGGATATAAGCGACGAGGACTGTTTGAAGGAGGGTATATGTCGTTCAGACATTAAAAACACGCTGTGGGGTGTAGCTCCTATTCGTGGGGAAGGCGAGTCGGGAACAACCTATGAACATTCCGTCTTAGGCTACGGACCCTGGCATTTGTTTCCTTCTGTAAAAAGAGCCTACGCCTCCCTTATCGATCGCATCTCCGGTAAAGGCACTTTTGAGAGCAATCCTTATGTATTCGTTTATGATTTTGAACTAATAGATTAGCTTATGTACATAAAAGTAAACCGTCGCAACCGCCCCGACTGCGTAAAAGTAACAAACAATAACGTCATAAGAATCGACTTTTCCGCCATTTTTTCGCCTATAAAAGATGCGTTGAAGAAATGGAAGAAACTTGATTGTAATGCCGTAAGGTTGAAACTATAGAATTTAAGCGGAACAAAGTAAAGCGCAACGAAAATATAGAATAACAATGACAAGAGAAGAAGCAAAAACCCTTTTACCTATCATACAGGGATATGTTGACGGTAAAAAGATAGAGACGCGACCAAAAGGTAAGTACGATGCAGAGTGGCAAGAAACAAACCAACCTGCATTTAATATTTGGGAATGTGATTACCGTATCAAGCCCGACCCCAAGTACCGCCCTTTTGCCAACGCAGAAGAATGCTTAAAAGAAATGTCAACACACACACCATTTGGGTTGATAAAAAAGAATGTTAGCGGAGCTTTTTATTGTATTGGAAGTTTTGATATAAAGAACATTTATATAGGTGCAACACAGAGTATACATAGTTATGCTGATAGCTTAGAGAATTTTACCTTTGTCGATGACACTCCTTTCGGAGTAAAAGTGGAGGAATAGTTATGGCAAGAATTTGGTTAGCCGTAGATAAAGACGGTGCAGAAAAGATTTTTAATGTAAAGCCGTTCAGAGGTAATACACAGGAAGATAGAGACCATGTATGGGGTGGTACATACGTTTGCGAAAATTACAAAAAGTGGTATCCTGAACACGATGGACGTGATGAAGATACAGGTAATGCCTATTATCTGGGATATTCAATAGAATTGCCTAAAGGTACTATTAACAAGCTCATCGGAAGATAGTTGTCTTGGGACGATGAACCAGTAGAATTACATTAATTATTGCTTATGAAAATAGAAAACATCAAGTTCAAGGCTAAACGTCTTGATAATGGAAAATGGGTTTGCGGTTATTACTACGAAGAGAATGGTAATACCTACATCATTGAGGACAGACAGAAAGACTCTGTACTTAATCGTAATGAAGCGGTCTTAATTGAACCTTCTACCGTCTGTATGTATACAGGACTAAAAGATTGTGAAGGCAATGAGCTTTGGGAAGGCGATATACTCGAAGGAGAGTCTAAATGTGAAATCGTTTTCTTTAAAGGAACTTTTGCTACACGTTTTATTAATTATAACGGAAAAGAATGTGTTGACCCTTTACATTATTTCATAAAAGAAGACGGAACGGTTGAGTGCAAAGTTATTGGCAATATATACGAGTAGCAGTGGACAATGCGAATCAAGATCTCTCAACGTAAAGAAGAAAAGGAGGCAAGCAATGATTAAACCCGAAGACCTAAGAATAGGCGACCTTGTAAGGGTGAGCCACGATTGTATGTTTTCAATAGGCACAATGTGCGTTGTTACCGATATAAATCCCCTAAAAGTCTTTAATGAAAAAAAAGGAGTCGTCACTCTAAGTGATGTCAATGATAATGATGATGGTCCTTGGGGAGCTTGGTGCGCAAATATTGAAGGCATACCCGTCACGCCTGAAATACTTAACAAGAACGGTTTCAAAGAAAAAATCGTTGGCGAATACTATACAAAGCCTCTTGATAATGAGGAAGATTTTCTTGCAAGATATTTGGCAGTAAAGCTACAAATTGGCATTGGCAATTGGGCCGTTTTCATAAGGTATTGTAGATTGCCCGACCAGGTTCTGATACGTCGCATTCTATACGTCCACGAGCTCCAAAATACCCTTTGGGGGGTGCTGGGCTTGGATGCAAAACTAAAATTATAAACGAAATATGAAATTTGATATTATTGATTTTATGATGGCATCGCTTCAGATAGCCTTAATTGTGATGAAACTCTGCGGAGCAATCAGTTGGTCGTGGTGGTTAGTACTGCTGCCCATACTCTGGGTTGTTGTGATAAACGTTCTCGTATACCTTCTTATCGCCAACATAAAGTTGTACAAGTCGCTTCTACGCTTCAAGCACTATGGCACCGACAATGAGCTTGCTATTCGCTTGAAAAAGATGCTGCAGGAAAGGGAGAAGTTGGAGCGAGAAAGTAAAAGTGTGGAATCGGTCACGGTAATACATGGCAGGAAGTAAGAGAATAAAAACAAGAATAGCAATGAGTTATCGTAATGCCAAGACCCCGACAAAAACCACCGCTCCAGCCAATTAGCAGATACCCAAGTGAAAGACACCTGCAGGCAGAATGGAGTTTTGTCTTTAGGAAGAACTGAAAGATAAGTTTTGTAAGCTTTACCCCAAGATTTCCAACCGTCGTATGATGTTTTTGTTCGGCATAAAACTCTTTACCTTGCAACGTTTCAAGCGTAAACTCGGACTAAAGAGAGACGCGCAAAATATTAGCGAGCTGCGCAAGGAGATGTGGCGCAAGGAGCGACTGCGCATAATATACGATCTCGAACGCCAGACTACCTACCGCATCCCATTGAAAAATCTCACGCATGTTGCGCACAACCACAAGAGCATGATGATACGCCAGTGCAACTACTTTGCCGCCCCACTTGGAGACCCTTATATTGTCTGCTACGACAGCCATACCCGACGGTCCGCAAGGCGCGAGACGACGGCTGTGAGGCATGGGCTGAAGGTGGCGGAAGCGGACGAATAAGAAATAATGATTGAATATGATTGAAACAACAGCACAGCTCATAGACAAGCTACAAGAACAGGGCTTCTCTAAAAGCATAATGTTCGATGATCCTGATTTAACGCCAGCCGTAATCGGCTATACCGACGATGGCAATGTGGTCTATAGTCGAGCGAAAATGCAGGAAACGCTTCATGCCCTTTGTGGTATGAATGAAGAACAGAGCGATGAATGGATAGAAGCAAACTGTTCGCCCGAACTCTTTGCGTCTTTCGGTTTACAGCCTATTATTGTCAATGAATTTATAGAGTGATATGGATATATATTACGGAAACAAGCAGGGAGAAAAGCTCCCTCACTGTGTTGTAGCAATGGTCTACCCCCCCCAGAGCCCGTTCTACAACGAAAAGTTTTGTAGGCATCAAGCATATCGGCTATTCGACATGCGCCGTCTGAGCAACGAAGAAATTCTTGCTTTGATGGATATGCCCGAAAGTATGATAACCACGCTTGTGTCTCTTCCCGGCATGTCGCGAGCCGCAATAAACAGATTGGCTGGCAACAGTATTGTAGTTTCTTGCTTGCGGAAGATTTTTGCGAATATATGGTTGAGTCGAGACGTTCAATTCTGTCCGACATTGAAAGACCGTCTGCGCATGGTTACATTATGTAGCGGGTATGACAGCCAACTGATAGCCATTCGGCAGATGCTGACCGAATACAATTATGTCAATGGTACCAATATACATGATGATTTGCTTGCATGGAGTGAGTTCGACCCTGCGGCAACGTGCGACATAGAAGCGCAAACAGCAGTATTGGCCCATAACGCTCTCTTTCCCGAATACTACAAGCGCAATCTCGGCGATATGACGAAGATCGATTGGAAGGCATGGCGCAATTTTCTATATCGTGGCGACCGCGACATAGACTTGCTTACCTATTCCACGCCATGCCAAAGTATAAGCATGGCGAGTCGCCGACCTTGTTCCGTGAAAGGTATCGAAAAGAATAGCGGAACTGTCAGTTCTATACTTTGGAACGTAGAAGACTGTATCGCCGCATTGTGCCCTAAGTTTCTTTTGCAAGAAAACGTCAGAGCCCTTACTGATAAGCAGAACAAAGAGAATTTCGATGCTTGGTGCAATACGCTTGAAGGTTTAGGCTATAATAACTATTACGCCATTCTCGATGCAGCCGATTACAGTATTCCTCAACATCGTGAACGTCTTTTCATGCTTTCTGTCCGTAAGGATTTAGGTTTGCCGAGTTACCGTTTCCCCGACCCCGTAGATCTCAAAGTCAGCTTATTTGATGTGTTGCGCAAAGATGCTGACATAAGTTTCTTCATTGATACCAATCGCATCAAGGATTATCTTGAGAATCGAAACGTCGGTTCGGAGGCAGTTCGCTATGTCATTACGGACCACTACCTCACCAGGGAGGAAATTGACAGGATCCAACATGACGGTACGTTTGAACCTGATTACGACAAGAACTTGCTTGTTGTAAACTCGAATATTAACAACTGTTGCGATGAAACAAAAAGTGATATACAACAACTGTCGTTGTTCGATTTCTAAGCGAAGCCGCAAGGTAGAACAGCTCGGTGGCATGCTTCAAACTGAATATTGGGTCAATCCTTCGTCCTATCGGGTTTACAGTCCGCATGGAATATCGCCAACACTAAACACGAGCCAAGGAGGAGGGCGCATACCGTTTGTGTTGTTGGAAATTGACATCTGAAGAATGTCCGTACCACCGTGGTCTCACCACGCCGCATATAGTGTATAAATTTGAATAAGATATGAAACTAAGAATCGTTCCCAAGGAGGCCTATGACGGTTGCATCCCTGTGACCGTTTATATGGTTCAGAAATATGTCGACCACTTCCCATTCGGCAAATGGGTAAACATCAAAGGATTTTCCGACAAAAAAAGGCAGTGGTGCTAATGTCGCTGTTGTATAATATGTAATAAAAACTATAGAGACAATGAAAACAGAAGAAATCAAGCCTGGTGACATTCTTTTCGACGTAGAGCGAAAGATGCTTGTAAAAGTGGCGCGAGTAGATGAAGACGGAGTAGTAAAGTATTCGGCGTATACCGATATGAAGAGTATATTCCAGACCCCGCCTCCACCCTATCGCGTAGGCACACGCACAGCCGATGCCTACATTCCTGCCACCAACGAGCAGCGCAAGTATATGGAGAGAGAACTGGCAGTATGCGAGTATGTAAACCTGCCTAAAGACAACCGCATGGAAGTACTCGCCTACATCATTGCCGATCTGAAGGCAGAGAACATGATGATGACAGAACGCGTGCATCAGCTCGTGGACGATTACAACAACGTGGCACGTCAGCTGCGCGGAAAAGAGAAACACGAGCCTAATACAGAAGTTTACACTCTTGGTGAACTGACTGAAGCCTTGGATAAAAGCGAGGCGTTGGAAAAAGATAACAATCGACTTGTGAATGAGATCAGACGTTTTAAGCTGCAGTATAATGAACTGAACGGAAAATTCAATGCACTCGAAAACACCAATAAGGATTTGCGAAAGCAAAGAGACGAGCAAGAGGAGCTTATAAACCGCTTTAATCAAGCCGAGTTTATTGAAATGGGACAGGAATGTCAGTACTACTATAAATCTCTTCAAAATATCAAGCGAAAGGTTGGTGATGGCGAGTGTTGCGCCTGTCCTCACTTGATGAAAGCGGATGTGTTCGGCAAGAAATGCGTGTTGTGCACCTATCTCTACGACAACAAATCGGAACATGACGCACGCGTAATGCTGAAAACTGATGAATGGCCCCACACGCCCCTTTCGTAATCGGCATGATGCAGACACCACCCGCCGCGTGTATTCCGCAAAAGGAATATCTCCCACGCTGCATACACAGGGAGGGGGACATAGAGAGATTAAGGTATTAGATGAGCTGTAAAGCATATCCGCATCGCCTAAACAATTCTTAGTACATTTGCACAAGCATACGAAGAACTAAAAGAGATACTTCTATTTAGTTCGGGTATATGTAATGTCTAATCGTCTGACTAAACAAAACTGTGTAACATTACAACTATGATACAACATCAACACTGGGAAGATTCAATCCGAATACTCGTCACCGACGAGCAGCACCTTGGCAGCGTACAGGCGTTTATTCCTCACCGTTTCGAAGACAGACCTTTGGATGGCGAAGCGGATGCTCTCATCTACTCGCTGTGGGTGGACGAAGCTCACCGCGGCCATGAGGTGGCAAAACACCTGATGGAGGCAGTAGAAAAGGAGCTGAAGTATTGCGGCGTAGAGTCCGTCGCAATCTCGTGGGACGGACGCGACTCTCCTCCATGGGTGTTGCATTGGTACGAAAGGTTGGGTTACGAAGAAAAGGCGTTAGGCAATCAATGCTGCACGCTTCTCAAACGGCTGTAAGGTACGCAACCGCAGAAAGGTGTTTCAACAAAAGAAACTTATCCCGAAGTACAAGGGACCGTACTCAGTGTGTTGCATGTCGCCACTCCGTAAAACGTAATTAACGGGTTCTGATGCAGACGAGCGAGAAGAAGGAAAACGCTATAACCACTGCATATCTTATTTTTATCAACGGATTTATAGACAAATAAACAACGTAATTTATGAAAACAAAGAACATTATCATGGCATCCATACTGCTTGTGGTAGCCATTATGGTAGGCTCACTGGTAGCCACTTACTTCAGTTACAACAACCGCGAGATTGCCCTTCGCCAACAGGCCGAAGCGCAACGAGGCAAGATTGAGGGCGTACACGACAAGATGTGGAAAATCATTCAGCAGAAGGCTCAGGTTACGGACGAGTACAAGCAGACCTTTGAGAAGATTTATCCGCAGCTTATTGCCGGACGCTATCAGAACGACAAGGGCACGATGATGAAGTGGATAAAGGAGAGCAACCCCAACTTTGATGTGTCGCTCTACCGCGACCTCATGCAGGCCATTGAGATACAGCGCACTGAGTTTCAGACCTCTCAGGAACGTATGCTTGACATTATCCGCGAACACGAAACGCTTACTCGCACCTACCCTGCCCGATGGTTTGTGTCAAATACCATGCCTATCGAGTATAAGGTTATTTCGTCGTCGCGCTCCAAGGAAGTGATGGATGTAGGCGAAGACAATGACGTGGATCTGTTCGGCAAAAAAGAGTAAAGGCGTATGGAACTACTCGTTTTTCTCATCCCCTTCTTTGTGTCGGCTGTGTTGCTACTGTTCTTCCGCAAGCAAACAACATGGTGGGAACATGCTGTGCTGATTGTTCCGTCGCTCATTGTGGGTGCAGCGATGATATGGGCGTTTGAGCGCGTAGAGTCGAGCGACACAGAATACTTAGGCAGCTACGTAACGAAGATACGCTATTATGAGCCATGGAATGAGCAGGAGGAGCATACCGAAACCTACACCGACGACAAAGGCGAGAGTCACACCCGAACCTATTACACCACGGTAAACCACTCCGAGCGATGGTCTTACTACGACCATTCGGGCAAGGAGCGCGATTGCACCAGCCAAGAGTTCTCGGCTATGAAAGATCGCTTGCAGGCTCAATCGGTGTTTGTGGATATGCACCGCGACTATTACACCCGTGATGGCGATGCCTACGAATATCAGTGGAACGGACAGACCGCCCAGCTCTACCCTGTGACCTGCAGCCATGAATACGAGAACAAGGTGAAGGCTTCGCGCTCGGTGTTCAAGTTTGAGGACATCAGCAAGAAGGAGGCGCGGCACATCGGGCTTTACGACTATCCCGACATACGTCTGCGCGACCAATGCCCTATTATCGGAGCAAAGTTCTCTGCCCGTCAGGAACGAGCCATCCGTGTGCTCAACGCTCGATACGGACCTAAGAAGGAGTTTCGCCTCTATCTGCTTTTCTATCGCAACAAGCCGCTATCCATTGCTGACCGACAACGCTCATATTGGCAGGGAGGCAACAAGAACGAGCTTGTGGTGTGTGTGGGTCTTGACAGCCGTAACCGCGTGGTGTGGAGCGATGCTTTCTCTTGGTGTGACTCGCCCGTGCTTGCCGTGAAGAGCCGCGACTGGTTTACGTCGCACCGACTTGACCTCTGCGCCTTTGCCTCGTA
>JABLTL010051222.1_pt1 | contig 10573 bp, 8 predicted proteins | sample 7160151 | NCBI WGS metagenome assembly JABLTL01 (sample SAMN14651223, study PRJNA627086) | human gut metagenome | isolation source: feces | host: Homo sapiens
CCTCGGTAAGAGTGAATGATCAGTATCGAATAGAATTTGAAGAAGAATTTGAGGATGGTCAGACTATTGCAACCATATGTAATATAACAGAATTATCAAACCATTATAAATGAAATAGTTATGAGCAACGATAAAAAAACAATAAAGGAAATGCGGGCAAATGATATGACTCCGGAATCCCGGACCGTCTACCATTGTGTCGTGTACGATGCTTAAAATGCTAATCATCTTAGTGTTATGCAATTGTCAGAATTTTCAATTTTTGTATCTTCAGTCACTTATTGCTTGGGTGTGTCAATATGGGTTACGCGGTCATGGAGTTCGGCCAACTTTCCGCTGTTCCAACGATCGGTAGTACCTACAAGATAACCGGTAATTCGCTGAAGCTTGTCGATGTGGTGGCTTCCGCACTTAGGGCATACTTCCAGATTGGCATCTGCATTCTCATATCCACAGTCAAGACAGCGATTGCGGTTGTGGTTTACTGATCCATATCCCATGTTATATTTGTCCATCATATCAACTACACTCGAGATGACAGAAGGATTATGGGTTGCGTCACCGTCAATTTCTACATAGAAAATGTGTCCACCACGTGTGAGGTCGTGATAAGGCGCCTCAATCTGTGCCTTTTTCAAGGCTGTGCACTTATAGTATACTGGAACGTGGTTGGAATTAGTATAGTAGTCGCGGTCGGTCACGCCAGGGATAATACCAAACTCCTTGCGGTCTTTCTTTGTAAACTTACCGCTGAGTCCTTCGGCTGGTGTGGCGAGAATAGAGTAGTTGTGATGATACTCCTCGCTGAATCCATTGGCTCTGTCGCGCATATATGTCACAATCTTGAGTCCGAGTTCTTGTGCTTCCTCGCTTTCACCATGGTGGTGACCAATGAGGGCTACAAGGCATTCTGCCAGACCGATAAAGCCTATACCCAAAGTTCCATGGTTGATGACACTTTCTATAGATTCTTCTGGTTTCAGTTTCTCGGCACCTATCCAGAGATATTTCATCAGCAGCGGGAACTGCTTGGCCATTGCTGTCTTCTGGAACTGGAAGCGTTCATCAAGTTGCTTGGCTGTAATCTGCAGGATGTTGTCCAATTTTGCAAAGAACATGTCGATGCGCTGTTTTTTGTCCTCTATGCCCATGCATTCGATGGCAAGTTTAACAATATTGATGGTAGAGAAACTGAGGTTTCCACGTGCAATACTTGTCTTTTCTCCCCAACGGTCTTCGAACACGCGGGTGCGGCAACCCATTGTGGCAATTTCCCACTTGTAGCGTTCTGGATCATCTGCATGCCATTTCTCATTCTGGTTGAATGTGGCATCGAGGTTGAGGAAATTGGGGAAGAAGCGACGTGCTGTCACCTTGCAAGCTAATTGATAGAGATCATAGTTGCGGTCTTCTGGGAGATAGTTCACGCCACGTTTTTTCTTCCAAATCTGGATAGGGAAGATGGCTGTCTCACCGTTACCCACACCTTCGTAGGTGCTTTCCAGAATCTCGCGCATGATGCAGCGGCCTTCAGCACTGGTGTCTGTACCGTAGTTGATGGATGAGAATACTACCTGGTTTCCACCACGTGAGTGAATGGTGTTCATGTTGTGGATGAAAGCCTCCATTGCCTGATGTACGCGGTTTACAGTCTTGTTGATGGCATGCTGTTCCAATCGCGCATCTCCTTCCAGTCCCTCGAGGTCTTTCAGCAGATAATCGTCAATCTCTATATTATAAAGGTGTTTTAAATCCTTTCCTGTCAACTTTTCGAGATTTTTCACCTCTTCCTGATACGACATGCGTACATAGGGAGCAAGATAGAAGTCGAATGCAGGGATGGCCTGACCTCCGTGCATCTCGTTCTGGCATGTTTCCAGCGAGATACAGGCCAGGACGGCTGCTGTCTCTATGCGCTTGGCAGGACGGCTTGAGCCATGACCGGCTGTGAATCCATGCTGCAGGATGACATCGAGTGGATGCTGTACGCAGGTAAGACTCTTGGTGGGATAGTAATCCTTGTCGTGTATGTGGAGGTAGTTGTGCTTGACGGCGTCGCGCGACTCTTCGCTCAGAAGATAGTCGTCTACAAATGGTTTGGTGGTTTCTGAAGCAAACTTCATCATCATGCCGGCGGGTGTGTCGGCATTCATGTTGGCGTTTTCACGGGTGATATCGTTATTCTTGGCATTCACAATACTCATGAATACATCGCGAGTCTTTGCTTTACGGGCAATACTACGCTGGTTGCGGTAGGCAATATAGCGCTGTGCCACGTCCTTGCGGGCGCTCTTCATCAGCTCCAGTTCTACAGCATCCTGAATGGCCTCTACGCTCATCTGGCTTTTGCCACGATAAGCCACATGGTCGGTTATTTGCTCAATGAGGGTGCTGTCTTCACCCTTGTCGGTATGGAGCATTGCCTTGCGGATTGCTGCCATGATTTTTTGTTCGTTGAAACCAACGATGCGTCCGTCGCGCTTAACTACAGTTTGTATCATTTTCTTGTTTTACTTTAAGGTATGTATTTAATTTGCTTAATACTAATTTATTACGTCAAAAGAAGGTGTAGAAACCTTAGTTTTGGACAATGCAAAGATAGTAAAGATATTCCAAAGTTGTACGTTTTGGATAACTTTTCTTGTGTTAAAATATGTCAAGTCACTGAAAATCAGGTGTATAAAAAATCGTTTTGGATAACTCTGTAAAATGGCGGTTGTCCAAAACGAATAACTTCTTGTTTATCAGTCCTTTCATGTAGATGTGTACGGAAGAGGGCTTTGGTTGAGGAGTTTTTATGCTCTATTTTTGTTGACGCTTGTAGTCGAGTGCCGCACCTATGGCAGTGCAGAATTCAGAATACTTGGGTACATGGAATCTTACTCCGTACACCTTCTCCATAGCTGGATAAACTTCCCGGCACAAGGGCAAAAGCGACAGGTTGCCTATGAGTACGAAATCTTTGATGCCCGACTCAAGCGAAGACAGAATAGTGGCAGAACCGATGCATTGCAGCACCATCCAGATAAGGCCCTTTGCGATGTCTTCTCGAGAAGCATTGGTCTTGGCATTGCTGAAGAGTGACGCCACGGCACTCATGGGAAGTCCAGGAAGAGGTTTGGCGCTGATGTCTTTGATCAGGAGATTGATTTTTGATACATCTCCGTCTTTTGCAAGGTTCGTTATCTGTTTTATGTCATCGGTTTTAAGCATTATTCGGCTCAGACCGGCAAGTGTGCCTCCACCGATTCCTATTCCTCCGATGTGCTTGATGTTTTCACCATCGCATTTTACCAAAGAGGTGCCTGTGCCCATGCTCACAACGATCATTCGGTCAAGTTTGCTTTCGTATTTTGCTCCCAATCCGTCTGCTATGAATTCTTCGCTTTTTGAGGTGGGCAAGCCGTATATGTGTTCGTCAATATAGGCTGCGCCTACTCCGGTAAGCATGACATGCTCTATTTCGTCCAACTTGATTTTGTTGTCGTGCAGATACTTGCCAAAGGCTCCGTAGAGCGAAGTGATGGGGTCGGTTGCCTTGATACGGATAGGGCTGATCACCATGCCCTTCTCGTCAATTCCTACAATCTTTGTTGTTGATATTCCAACGTCAATTCCGATTACTATTTTCTTCATTCGTGACTTTAAGTTTCTTTTTTTGCTATTTACAAGACTCCCATCTTGCAGAAAGTGATGAGTACAGCATATCCTATAATCATACTGATGACTCCTATGCTGAGACCTGCCTTCACCATGTCGGTTTGCTGTATCAAACCGGTAGAGTAGGCGATGGCATTAGGAGGAGTGGAGATTGGGAGCGACATGGCGCATGACGCGGCAACAGCCACACCTATTATAATGGTAGAAGTGCCACCTATGGCGTCGAGCGAATGTCCCATACCGGCACAAACCACGGTAAGGATAGGTATCAGCAATGCTGCTGTTGCCGTGTTGCTGATAAAGTTACTCAGTGCAAAGCATACGAGTCCTGAAACTACCATGATGACAAATGGGTTGAATTCGCCGAAAGGAATGCTCTTAACTGCTGCTTCGGCAAGTCCTGTTCCGTTCATGGCAAGTCCAAGTGCAAAGCCGCCGGCAACCATCCAGATCACGGCCCAGTCTATTTCCTTCAGGTCGTTGGCTGTAATTACTCCCGTGAAGGCAAATACTGCTATTGGCAGCATGGCCACGGTGTTGGCATTGATGCCAAGATAGTTCTTGCCGAAAATCCAAAGCAGGATAGTGAGTACAAAGGTGCCTGCCACAACGATTGTTCGCCAGTTGAACTCGATTTCGCCTTCAATCTTCAGGTCGATGGTTCTCTGTGAGAATTGGAACATCTTGCGGATGATAAACCATGCAATGACGAGCATCACGATCACCATCGGGCACATAATCATCATCCAGTCGCCGAAACCGATATCGAGGTTCAGACCGTCTGGAGCTGTCAGTACCTTATAGGCAAATGCGTTAGGAGGTGTTCCGATTGGCGTTCCCATACCGCCCAGGTTGGCTCCGATGGGGATGGCCATGGTGAGAGCTATGCGCCCCTTGCCATTGGCAGGAAGAGCCTTGAATACCGGTGTCAGGAAAGTAAGCATCATGGCAGCGGTGGCGGTGTTGGATATAAACATGGAAAAAATACCAGTGATGAGCATGAAGCCCAAAAGCACATTTTCTGAACGCTTGCCGAAAGGAGCGATGAGTGTCTTGGCCATGAGTACGTCGAGGCGACTTTTGGTAGCAGCTATGGCCATGATGAAGCCTCCTAAGAAAAGGATGATGGTTGGGTCGGCAAAACATGCCATGATACCTTGGTATTCCAGCAGGTCTCCGTATTCACCCTCAGAACCTTGCATGATGTTGAAGGCTGAGTTGGACGCGCCAAACAGCAATACGAAAATGATGACCACGGAAGTGGCCCATGCCGGTATGGCCTCTGTCAGCCATAACATCACAGCCATCACAAAGATGGCGATGATGCGTTGTTGTACTACGGTCAGGCCTTCAATGCCAAAACAGTCAATAGGCAGATTCCATACCAAGACAGTAAGTAGGGCTGTGATGAGGAACATGAGCCCTTTCTTGCGATTGAAATCGCCTGTCAATGCTTTTTTTACAGTTTCTTTCATGTTTATAGTTGAATCTTTATGTTTCTTATGGACTTCGACTATGTATTTTTAGTTTAGGGGCAAAATTACATATATTTTTTGATATAGCAATAGAAAAGTATTTTTTTTTGCTTTTTTTTGTGTGATATATGTGGAAGTTTGAAGATAATTCATTATATTTGCAGCGACAAGTAATGCTTTGGGCATTGTTGAGAGAATGTGAATATCTAAATTTTATAAACAATTTATTAACTGTTATATATCATGAGCAATTCGAATTTGATCCTCTTAGTGGTTTTGGTAGTAGTCTTTGCTATTATTGTTTTCTCTTATCTTCACAAGCGTCATCATGAGTACAAAATGGCTGATATAGAGAAGGCGGTTCGCAAGGCATATGTTGGTGAGGCTACCTCTGTTAGCAAAGAGGAACTTGTCAAGGTGGTTAAGACTTATTTTCACTGCTCGTCTAAAGAGGCTTTATATATAATAGGTGTAGCTCGCCGTAAAAAGATCGTTGACATTGCTTACGGAAAGGTTTCGCTGCTTTAAATCGGGTGCAGTAGGCTTTTGCAGGCTTTTTTGAGGCTGTTGCATTATTTTTTAAGAATGACAATACATGACGGGGAAGTTTTCTTCGGCCATAAAATTCTTTGGTTTTTGCTGATGGGTGCTTTTTGTATTCTTTGACGGAATGATGAGGCTTAATAGATGACAGGTCTTGGTCTTAATAGATGACAGGTCTTGGTCTTAATAGATGACCAGGCTTGGTCTTAATAGATGACCAGGCTTGGTCTTAATAGATGGCTTGCTTTGCCCGTTATTGTTGTACGTTTCGGTCTTAATAGACAGATTTAGTCTTTGTTTGGCTGATTTGGCTTAACAGAAATGTTTTAAGATCTCGCAACAAATCCTGAAAAAGGTGACAGGAAAGCTTTTGTATATTTATTCGCCAGTAAGCTATACTTAATTGTGAAAAAATAATTTTGTAGTTGGGAAAAAATATTTTTCCAGTTGGGGCGATATTGTTTTGCAGTTGAGATTTTCATTTTTTTGCAATTACTGCATGAATATACTAATGACACTTTTTGCCGTTAACCTCCCATGAAAAACAAAATAATGCTAAATTCGTGTTTTTTTTTCGATTTGACGGCTTTTATTGAATTATTATTTGTACCTTTGTCGGGAATTAGCATTTGGCAAAAAGCGCTTAGAACGCAAAAAAAAGGCCTTAGAGGCGATTTTGCCGCAAAAATGAAGAATAAAGCAATTAAAAATACAACGTTAGATTTAAATGGACGAAAATCAGACTCTTGATCATGACAGAATCATGAAAATCAACATCGAGGAGGAGATGAAGTCATCCTACATCGACTATTCTATGTCGGTGATCGTGGCTCGTGCCCTTCCTGATGTGCGTGATGGTTTCAAGCCTGTACATCGCCGTATCCTATACGGTATGTTGGGAATTGGAAACACCAGTGACAAACCTTATAAGAAATGTGCCCGCGTAGTAGGTGAGGTGTTGGGTAAGTATCACCCTCATGGCGACAGTTCAGTTTACGGTGCCCTTGTTCGTATGGGACAGGAATGGAACATGCGCTATACCCTTATCGACGGACAGGGTAACTTCGGTTCTGTGGATGGCGACTCACCTGCAGCCATGCGTTATACTGAGTGCCGCCTCTCCAAGATGGGAGAGCACATCATGGACGACCTGGACAAGGAAACCGTCGACATGATGAACAACTTTGATGACACCCTGCAGGAGCCTACAGTGATGCCTACCAAGATTCCTAATCTCCTCGTCAATGGTGGTAATGGTATCGCCGTAGGTATGGCTACCAATATTCCTACCCACAACCTGGGTGAGGTGATTGACGGTTGCTGTGCCTACATCGACAATCCTGATATCGATACCGATGGATTGATGCAGTATATCCCTGCTCCCGACTTCCCAACAGGTGCCACTATTTATGGTATCCAGGGAGTGAAGGAAGCTTACGAGACAGGTCGTGGTCGTATCGTGGTTCGTGCTACAGCCGAAATAGAGTGTGGCGACAGTCACGACAAAATCGTTATTACCGAGATTCCTTATGGGGTCAACAAGGAACAGCTCGTGATGGCCATTGCCGACCTTGCGAAGGAAGGCCGTGTAGACGGAATCGCCAACGTGAACGATGAGTCTGGTCGTCAGGGTATGCGTATCGTGGTAGACGTGAAGCGTGACGCCAACGCCAATGTACTGCTCAACAAACTCTTCAAGATGACTGCGCTACAGAGCTCGTTCTCTGTGAATTGTATCGCCCTTGTGGGTGGCCGTCCTCGCCTGTTGAGCCTGAAGGAGTGCGTGAAGTATTTCGTAGACCATCGTCATGATGTGACGATCCGTCGTACTCAGTTCGAATTGAAGAAGGCACAGGAGCGTGCTCATATCCTGGAAGGTTTGATTATCGCCTGCGACAATATCGACGAGGTGGTACATATTATTCGTGCCAGCAAGACTCCTTCTGATGCTCAGCGCAACCTGGAGAAGCGTTTCGAGTTGGATGAACTGCAGAGCAAGGCGATTGTGGATATGCGTCTGAGCCAGCTCACAGGCTTGCGCTTGGAGCAGTTGCACAACGAGTTTGACGAGTTGATGAAGACCATCGACTATTTGAACCAGATTCTCAATGACCCTGAGCTTTGCAAGAAGGTGATGAAGGACGAGTTGAACGAGGTGAAAGAGAAGTATGGTGACGCACGCCGCACCATGATCAAGCCCGACGACCACGAGTTCAATCCAGAGGACTTCTATCCCAACGACCCTGTAGTCATCACCGTGAGCCATCTTGGCTATATCAAGCGTACTCCATTGTCAGAGTTCCGCGAGCAGGCAAGAGGTGGAGTAGGTGCCAAAGGTGCCCGCACACGCGACAAGGACTTCACCGAGTATATTTATCCTGCCACCATGCACCAGACGATGCTCTTCTTTACCAAGAAGGGACGATGCTATTGGCTGAAGTGTTACGAGATTCCTGAGGGCGACCGCAACTCTAAGGGCCGTGCCATCCAGAACCTTCTCAATATCGACAGCGATGACCAGGTGAATGCTTTCCTCCGTCTCAGAGGTTTGAACGATGCCGAGTTCATCAACAGTCATTATATTGTATTCGCTACTAAGAACGGTACGGTGAAGAAGACTTGTCTGGAGGCTTACTCACGTCCTCGTGCCAATGGTGTGATTGCCATCAATATCGTAGAGGGCGACGAGGTGGTTGACGTTCGTCTGACCAATGGTCACAACGAGCTGATCATGGCCAACCGCAATGGTCGTGCTGTACGCTTCGATGAGAATACTATCCGAACGATGGGACGTACCTCAACGGGTGTTCGTGGCATGCGTCTTGATGGTGACGATGATGCGGTAGTAGGTATGATCGTTGTCAACGATCCTGAAAAGGAAACCGTCATGGTGGTGAGCGAACGGGGTTACGGCAAACGTTCGGATGTGATGGATTACCGTGTGACCAACCGTGGTGGTAAGGGTGTGAAGACCCTGAATATTACCGACAAGACCGGCCGACTGGTAGCTATCAAGAATGTGACCGACGAAAACGACCTGATGATCATCAACCAGAGCGGTATTGTTATCCGACTGGCTGTGTCTGAGTGTCGCGTCATGGGACGTGCCACACAGGGCGTACGCCTCATCAACCTGGCCAAGAAGAATGATGTCATTGCCAGCGTATGCAAGGTGATGAGCTCGGAACTTGAGGCTTCGGTAGAGGAGGAGAGCAAGGCTGCATGGGCCAAGAAGAGCGAGGAGATAGAGGGTGAGACTGCATCTGCAGAGGGCGAGGAAACTCCCGATACAGAGGAAACTCCCAACATCGACTTCGAATAATGTGAATTAACAAATTAACACAAACTTAATTGATAAAGAACATGAAAAAGTTTATTGTTGCTGCTATGTTGGTACTAGGTGCCACATCAGCTTTTGCTGGCGACAGCGATGCTCTCAAGGCTGTGCTCAGTGCCAAGAAGTATTCTGAGGCCAAGGAATTGGTAAAGCAGAATCTTGCTTCTATGGCAAGCGACGCCGAGAGAGCCAAGGCTTACAACTACCTGGTAAAACTCAGTATGGATGCCTTCAACAAGGAGTCTGCCAAGGAATTGGAAGACCAGATTAAGAAGACAACTACAGCCGACAAGGAGTCGATGTACAAGAATGCCTACAATGCGCTTGCCTCTGCCATTGAGTGCTACAAGTACGACCAGCTCCCTGATGCCAAGGGTAAAGTGAAGCCTAAGTATAATGGCAACAAGGATCTCGTTTGGCCAGCCCGTATCCAGCTCGTTAATGCCGGTCAGGATGCTGCCCAGAAGAATCAGCCAGAGAACGTGCTCAAATACTGGGGTACGTTCCTCGATACAGAGAATGCTCCTCTCTTTGATTCTAAGGTAAAGGAGAAAGAGGCAGAGAAGGATTACCTGGGTCAGGTGGCTCTCTTCGCCGCTCGTTATGCTTATCAGGCTAAGGACATCAAGCGCTGCGAGAAGTATTGCGACATCGCTATGAAGGATCCTGAGCAGGCTAAGGATGCTCTCAACCTGAAGCTCTACGTGATGAAAGACGCCTTGAAGAATCATGCTGACTCTCTGGCTTACGTTGAGAAGTTGAAGGCTCTCTATGTCAACGACGAGAATAATGATGTGATTCTGGACGGTCTGAACAGCATGTACTCTTCATTGAAGATGGAGAAGGAGCAGGTCGAGTTGCTCGACGGTGCTATTGCCAAGAATCCAAACAACTTCGTAGCTTTGGCCGACAAAGGTATGTATTATATCAGCAAGAACGATGCCGATAAGGCTATCGAATGCCTGAACAAGGCGCTTGCTGTACAGCCTGACAACGTGGTTGTGATGACTTATCTCGGTGCCTGCCTCAACGTGAAGGCTTCTAACCTTAGCAAGGAAGAGGGTAAGGCTGTTTACGAGGAGTCTATCAAGCACCTTGATAAGGCTAAGGAGCTCGATCCAAACAAGGAGAAGGCCAACTGGGGCTACAACCGCTTCCAGGCTTATTATGGTCTCTACGGTCCTAACGACGCCAAGACAAAGGCTGCCGAGGAGGAGAGCCACTAAAAAATGACGAAAAAGCGATAAAATCGCTCTGAAACCGTGATATTTACCTCGCGTTATATCTTTTTGGGATATGGCGCGAGGTTTTGTTTTGTAAAAAAATCATATTAGATTTGGGAGGAACATATTTTTTTTGTAACTTTGCGCGCAAAAGAAAATAAACAATATAATATATAAGGTAATATGGCTAAGAAATTTGCCGAACACAATGGTCTCAACTTGACAAAGACCAACAATGACGTACTTGCAGAGTGGGAGAAGAATGATATCTTCCACAAGTCTATTGACGAGCGTGAAGGCTGCCCTCAGTTTATCTTCTTCGAGGGACCTCCATC
>JABLTL010128624.1_pt1 | contig 10561 bp, 9 predicted proteins | sample 7160151 | NCBI WGS metagenome assembly JABLTL01 (sample SAMN14651223, study PRJNA627086) | human gut metagenome | isolation source: feces | host: Homo sapiens
CATGTTTGTGTGGTAACTTCATTGTACACCTTGGGCCGCGTATTGTCCTCCTTTTTTATTGCTGTTGCACTTCGGATTGTAATCTGTCGACAGCGTGGGCGATACGGGGGGCCAGGTCACGGGCGGGGTTCAGTGCCCAGCCGGTGGGGCCACCCAGGCCGTTGCCGATGCCGCAGATGAGCAGGGCCATGAAGGCGGGGAAGATGGGGGTGGGGACGTCGTTGGCCAGCATAGCCATGATGCCGATGATGAGGACGAAGGTGCCGATGGCTTCGGTGACCATATTGGAGCCGTAGCTGCGGACGCCAGGAGTGGTGGAGAACACAGCCAGCTTCAGGCCAACGTCTTCGGTCTCCTTCCAGTGGGGCAGATAGGCGATCCAGACCAGTGCCATACCCACGAAAGCACCCAGGAACTGGGCGACGATGTAGATGGGCACCAGGTTCCAGGCCAGACTGCCGGTGATGGCGAAGGCCAGGGTGACCACCGGGCTCAGGTGGGCGCCGCTGAGGGGCATGGAGGCGAAGACGCCGGTCATGATGGCCAGACCCCAGCCCAGGTTGATGAACAGGGCGCCGGAGTTCTGACCCTTGGTCTTGTTCAGCAGGACGTTGGCCACCGCGCCGTTGCCCACCAGGAGCATGATGGCGGTACCAATAAATTCACCCAAAAAATAAGTCATGGTATCTCTCCTTTTTTCCAGTTGCAATATCGCAGTTTCCCCCTACGCCAGAGCCGCCGAAGCGGCTCCGGCAGAGGCAGAAAGGGAATGATCTCTTCTTAGAATTCGTGGGATGCGCGCTCGATGATGTCACGCTGCAGGGCGGCGTCCAGTTCGGTGAAGAAGGCGCTGTAGCCTGCCACGCGGACCAGCAGGCCGCTGTAGTTTTCGGGATGAGCCACGGCGTCCTCTAGGACTTCCTTGCTGACCACGTTGATCTGGTTGTGGAAGCCCTTGCGCTCGAAGTAGACCTTCATGAGGTTGATGAAGTTCTCGTCGCCGATGTCACCGGCCATGGTGGAGGGGGTGAACTTCATGTTCAGCAGGGTGCCGTTGGAGGCGATGAGGTGATCCAGGGAGGAGACGGACTTGACCAGGGCAGTGGGGCCGGACACGTCGTGGCAAGCCTGGTGGGTGTGGACGGCGGAGACGCCTTCTGCTTCCGGTTCGCCAGCCTTACGACCGTCGGGGGAAGCGCCGTGGCACATACCAGCGGGGACGTTGCCGGTGACCGGGTACAGGCCGGGCTGGAAGATGCCGCCGTGAGCGGTGGGACGCTTTTCCAGGTGCTTGCAGAAGGACAGGGCGCCGAAGCGAGCCAGTTCGTCTGCGTAGGGATCGTCGTTGCCGTAGTGGTGGACCTTACTGCTGTTGACCAGAGCGTACAGAGGCTCATGGCCTTCCCAGTTGTCCTTCAGAGCCTGGAGCATTTCCGCGCCGGTGACCTTCTTTTCTTCGAAGATCAGCTGCTTGATGGCAGCCAGGCCGTCTGCCACGTTGCCGGTAGCCAGACCCTGCGGGCCAATGAAGTTGTACCGTGCGCCGCCAGCGGTGACGTCGGTGCCCCGGTCGATGCAGTCGTCGATCATAGTGGACAGGAAGGGCAGAGGCTTCTTGGTCTGGTGAGCGATGTCCAGGCAGTTGCAGAAGCCCACCAGGTTCTCGACCCAGTATTCCATCTGCTTATCGTAGGCTTCCAGCACTTCGTCGAAGGTCTTGAAGTCTGCCAGGCTGCCGGTGGCCAGGCCGATGCGGTTGCCTGCGCCGGCGCACTTGCTGTAGCGCGGACATTCCTTGCTGCAGTCGATGCATCTGCCGTCGTTGATGGCCCAGGTCAGGACCTTGTTCATGTTGAAGAAGCACATGTCGTGCCAGCCATATTCCCGGCCGCCCACGTCGGGTTCCACGCAGCCCAGCGCATGGTAGTCACGGGCGTCCTCGATGGGAATACCACGGTTGCACATGCCGGGGATGATGACTTCGTCATTGAAGAAGGAGGGATAGCCGATGCCGACACCGCCGAATGCCTGAGTGGAACCTGCGTCACGGACCTTGTTCAGTTCGCAGACCTTGATGTAGAAGCACTCGATCAGTTCCTGGATGAACTCCTTGGTGGTCTCACCGCTCCACTGGTATTCGCCAGCGGCCATGTCGTGCTGATAGTAGGGGTAGAGCAGCTGGTCGAAGCGGCCGTAGGTGATGGAGTGGCCGTTGCCCTCGATCTGGACGGCGCAGATGGCGAACCACATGAGCTGGATGGCTTCGAAGAAGGTTCTGGGAGGATTCTCGGCGATCCATTCGCAGACTTCTGCGTTGTGCAGCAGCTCTGCCTTACGCATTTCGTCGGATTCCTTGGCGGCCAGTTCTCTGGCTTCTGCTGCGTAGCGGTTGATGAAGATGGAGATGGCTTCCAGGGTGATGAGCTGACCCTTGTAGAAGGTCTCCTTCTTGATGCCGTCGGGGGTGGTCAGATCCAGCTCCGCCAGCTTCTTCTCCACCTTCTCACGCAGACCCTTCCAGCCCAGCTCGAAGAGCACCTGATAGCGGGGGCAGCAGTGGCCGATGCCGCTGTTGAGGTAGTTGCCGGGGAAGAACAGGGCCTTGCCGTAGGTGGCGTCGCCCTTGAGCTGATCTTCGGTCATCATGCTCACCGCCAGGTCATGGACGGTGTTGCCGTGCCAGAAGGAGTGGATGGACTTCAGGGCTTCCTCGGTCTCCTTGGTGTACTCCAGACGGTCGGAGCTGAAGGTGGTGTTGACGCCGGGACGCTGATTGAAGGGTGCGTTCTCCAGTTCGTCGATGACCCAGTCATAGGAAAATTCCGGGTAGATGGGAGCGGCCTTCTGCGGAGCGCCGATGTTGCCCAGGATCAGGTTGCCGTTGATGTACAGGGAGACGGTCTTGAGCACTTCCCGGAACGCCTCTGCACAGCGGATGTTGTAGGGCTTGTTCACGTTGTGCTTCATCACGTCGGTCCAGATCAGGGCGCGCTTTGCGTCGATGCTGGCGGGGATGGAGAAATAGTCCTTTCTCAGCTTGTTGATGCGGTCGAAGGGGGAGAAGTCCTCACCCATTGCGGATACGCCGGTGCCCCAGTCCTTGTCGAAGGGTTCCAGGCCGTACTCAGTCAGTTTCTTGGTCACTGCCATAGTTGTTAAAACTCCTTTCTTATGGGTAGAAATGCCGAAAAGCAGGGGGTCGATTCGCTTTTCTGTTGTGCTGTTTGCTACTGTTGCAATTATAGGAAAATCCACAGTGGAAGTCATGCAACAGACATGACCTGCTTTGCGATTTGTTTGTGAAAGAACAAACGAAGTGATAGGACAAAAGAACTAGAAAGTCACAAAAACACCATTTTAGGACATAAAATTCCAAAACATACAGCTAGGAAGTTGTCAAAAAGTGTCCTATAATAGAACATGCATAATCGGACGCAGAGGACATCACGTTGTACACAGGAGGAACACAATGTACACAATTTCCGGATCGAATGACGCAAGACCTGTCTACCCCTATGGTGCCGGTCGAGACATCTCCCTAGAAGACCTGGTCAGCGCCAAGACCCTCAACGGCATCCGGGATTCCTTCATGGAGATCACCGGCATGCGCTGCGTCATCGCCAACCGCTGCGGCGAGACGCTGACCGACGACAAGAGCTACACCAAGCTGTGCAAGCTGGTCCACTCGGTGCCGGAGGGACGACAGCGATGCATGGCCTGCGACCACGCCAAGACGTTGGAGTCCGCCCAAAAGGAGGAGATCCTGGTCTACACCTGCCACATGGGTCTGGTGGACGCCGCCTTCCCCATCATGGTCAACGGCCAGCTGGTGGGCTCCATCCTGTCCGGCGGCGTCACCTTCCGGGAAGACCCCTTTGACAAGGACGCCGTGAAGGAACGGGTCCGCGCCCTGGGCATCGACGTGGAGGAGGCGGCGCTGGAGGAAGCGCTGTCGGAGATCGTGGCGGTGGATCGGCAGCGCCTGACGCCGGCGCTGGAGCTGCTGAAGGTGATGACCAAGTACATCGCGGAGATGGGGGTGGTGAACCTGTCCCAGAAGCTGCTGATGAACGAGATCAAGTCCAAGGCGGAGGTGGAGAACTTATTGCGGGAGACCGAGTACAAGGCGCTGCAAGCCCAGATCAACCCCCACTTCCTCTTCAACTGCCTGGACACCATCAGCCTCACCGCCCTGACCGAGGGGGCGGAGGAGACCCAGGAGCTCATCTTCGCCCTGTCCGACCTGCTGCGCAACCTGCTCAAGCACACGGAGGAGGTCATCACCCTGCGGGAGGAGATGAAGTACGTGGAGGACTACCTGTTCCTGCAAAAGGCACGCTTCGCCGACCGCATCCAGGTGGTCACCCAGGTGGACGACCAGGTGTGGAACGCCCGCATCCCCAAGTTCATCCTCCAGCCCCTGGTGGAGAACGCCGTGGTGCATGGCTTGGAACCCTCCCTGACCGGCGGGACGCTGACCCTCACGGCGGGGAAGGACGAGAAAAATGACTTGGTCATCACCGTAGCCGACACCGGCGTGGGCATGGACAAGACCGCCATGGACGCCCTCTTCCAGCCAAAGCCCCGCCGCTACAACGGTCGACACAGCGGACTGGGCGTGAATAACGTCAACGGGCGCATCCAACACTATTTCGGCCCCCGCTACGGGGTCAGCATCGCCAGCAAGCCCGGCGAAGGGTGCCGGGTGACGGTGACGGTGCCTTTTGCGGAAGAATAACGGAGAGAAAGGAGAGAGGTTATGTATCGACTGCTCATCGCCGATGACGAGCCCTTGCAGCGGCGTGCCCTGACCCAGCTCATCGGGCGGAAGCTGCCGGAGGCGGTGGCAGGCGCCAAGGAATATCACCCCCACCTGGTGCTGATGGACATCAAGATGCCCGGCAAGAACGGTCTGGACGCGGCCAAGGAGATTTTGGAATTTGCCCCGGACACCAAGATCATCATGCTCACCGCCTACGACGAGTTCTCCTACGCCCAGACTGCCCTCCAGTTGGGTGCCGTGAACTACCTCTTAAAACCCGTCCGCCCCAACGACCTCTTCCAAGCCCTGGAACGCTGCCTGGACGGCCTGCACAAGACGGAGGACCAGCACCACCAGAGCCAGCAAGTCCAAGCCCAGCTGGAAGAGCTGCAGCCGCAGATCTTCTCTTCCCTGGTCTCCGCCCTCATCAACGGCAACCCGGTGTCGCCGGAGCAGTTCTGCCGCAGCACCGGCCTGCCGCCGGAGGAGCTGTTCCCCCTGACCCTCCTGGTCATCGGCCTGGCGGACGACCCCACCGACGACCCGGACCGGCTGGGGCACATCCGTGCTGCTCTCCATGCGCCCTTCGCCAAGGGCGGGCTGTACTTTTTGACCCAGACCCAGCCGGACAAATACCTCCTCCTGCTCCCCGGTCTGGAACGCCAGCAGCCCCAGCAGTTGGCCGCCTACAGCCAGGTGAAGGGGACGGAGCTGCTCCGCGCCCTGTCGGCCGAAGGCATTTCCGCCAGCGTGGGCATCAGCAGCTGCTGCACGGGACTGCCACAGTTCCGCCACTGCTGCGAGGAGGCGTTGGCCGCCCAGAAGGAGGCGTCCTTCGCGGAAGGGTTCGACCTGTTCTCCGCCGCCGACCTAGAGGCGAAAGAGGAGGTCAAGCCACTGCTCAACCACCACGAGAAGGAGCTGACCGCCCTGGTCTACGCCTCCGATTGGGTGGGGGCGTCCCGACTGTTCGAGGAGGTCTGGCAGGAGGTGAAGGGGAGCAAGCTGGACGCGGACTTGAAGAAGGCGTACCTCATCGAGTTCCTCTTCAACGTCCACCAGACCCTGAACACCAACGAGCTGGACTGCATGACCGTCATCAAGGACATCCTGGACTGCGCCAACGCCGACACCCTCAGCACGGTCTTCCACCGGGCGGCGGACGCCATCCTGTTGGAGTCCATGAACTGGCGCAGCAACATGGGCACCATCGTCAAGACCACCAAGCAGTTCCTAGACCACAACTACCACAAGGACCTGTCCCTCAACGACGTGGCCGACGTGGTCCACGTCAGCCCCAGCTACCTCAGCCGGGTCTTTTCCCGGGAGTTGGGGGTGCCCTTCAAGAAATACCTCATCGACCTGCGCCTGGATCAGGCCAAACGCCTCCTCCTGTCCACCAACAAGCTCATCGGGGAGATCTCCCTGGCCGTGGGCTACTAGGACACCAGCTACTTCTGCCGCATCTTTAAGCAGCGGGAGGGGTGCTCGCCCAACCAGTTCCGGGCACAGAACAAGTGACCGCAAAACGTGAAAAAACCCCCGCCCGGGTCAGTCGGAAGGATTCCGACCGAGTTCCGGGAGGGAGATTTTTTCGCAGACACACAGCAATCGTCTGCGCAGGCGCCAGAGGAGGTTTCTGGCGTTCGTAGGAAGGAACGGCTCGCGTGTTTTGCCGATATTCGCTTACTGATATGCCTCGTATGCCACCTGGATGAAGGACTTGATCTCATCCTGGGGCATGTTTTCCTTGGGGATGCCCAGGAAAGCGGCGTCGTCGGGCATGTGGATGGAGACGGACTGGCAGTCTTCCAGAGTGTAGCCGGAAGCCTTCATGGAGGGGATCTCGATCTCCTTCATCAGAGCCACGACCTTTTCGGTCATCTTGGCGCACAGCTCGTCCATGGTGGTGTTGTCGTCATAGGCGATGTCCATGGCGTCTGCCACGATCTTTGCGCCTTCGGGATAGTACTTGCAGGCGACAGCGATGGCGGCAGGGGTGCCCCATGCGCAGTACAGGCCGTGGGGCTTGTGGTGCTTGCTGCCCATGCAGTGACCAAAGGCGTGACCGAACTGAGCAGAAGCCTCAGCGATGGCCAGACCGCCCAGGTTGGCGCCCATCATCATCCATTCTCTGGCTTCCTTGTCCTGGCCGTCCTTGACCGCCCGGGGCAGATATTTGAAGACCAGCTGGATGCCGTTGATGGCGAACAGGTTGGCGTAGTGGTTGTAGTAGCAGGTGGTGATGGCTTCGATGCAGTGAGCCAGCACGTCCATACCAGTGGCAGCGGTCTGAGACTTGGGCAGGGTGTAGGTCATGACCGGGTCGATGAGGGCCAGATCAGCGCTGTACTGGGGGATCTTCTTCAGGCCGGATTCCGCGTCGGTGATGACGGCGTAGGGGCTGTTCTCGCTGCCGGTGCCAGCGGTGGCGGGGATGGTGATGAGGGGGAAGCCCTTCTTCACGCGGTCAGGATCGGGGGGATAGACGGGAACATAGTAGTCCTCGATGGTGCCCTCGTTCTTGGTCATCATGGCGATGCCCTTGGCGCAGTCCATGCTGCTGCCGCCGCCCACGGCGACGATGCCGTCGATGCCGGTCTCCTTGGCCAGAGCAGCACCCTGGGTGACCAGATGGTTGTTGGGGTCAGCGATGATGTCGTCGAAGACCACCACTTCAAAGCCTGCGTTCTCCAGCAGCTCCTTGATGGGGCTGGAGACCTTCAGATCCATCAGCGCCTTCTCGGTGACGAACAGGATCTTGTGCATCTTAAATTCTTTTGCCTTGGTGACCAGCTCCCCCAGAGCGCCGGTACCAAAGATGGTGGGACAGAATCGGTTCCAATACTGAACACAAGTGGTTTCCATGGTTTTTCCTCCTATAGTGATGGCCGCAGCCAAAATTTAATGAACCTAACAGGTGGCGTTTCAGCTGCGATTATGATAGCACGATGCAGGGCGGGAGGCATTGGAATCCCGTATGCTCAAATGGGAGTTTCGGGGTTTGTGCGAGTGGAGCGATGCGCGGCGATGGGGGTTCTAGGGCATGAAAGTGATAAAAACGGCGGGAATGTTCTATTTTTGAGGTGGTCAGAGTGTGGAACGATACATCCCCACAGCTGTCGTCCGTTCAGTGACGCAGATCTAAGGCAGACGCCACCCGGCGGAACGCCTGCGGATGTTCACAAAATCCTGATAGATGCCTGCCTGTGTCATCAGTTCGTCATGGGTCCCCTTTTGGGCGATGCGGCCATCTGCGACCACATGGATCTGATCAGCGCTGCGGATGGTGTTCAGCCGGTGGGCGATCACCAACAGGGTCTTCCCTTTGACGAGCTCGCTGAGGGCTTCCTGGATATAGCGCTCGTTATCCACATCCACGCTGGCCGTCGCCTCGTCCAGGATGAGGATGGGCGCGTCCTTTAGGATGCAGCGGGCAATGGAGATGCGCTGCTTCTCCCCGCCGGAAAGGGTCGCGCCGTCTTCTCCGACGATCGTTTGAAACCCGTCCGGTAACGCCTGGATGAAATCATAGCAACGCGCCTTCCTAGCTGCTTCGTAGACTTCTGCCTCTGTGGCGTCCGGCCGGCCCATGCTGATGTTGTTGTAGATCGTATCCTGGAACAGGTAGACCCGCTGGAATACCATGCCGATCTGTTCCATCAGCTCGGAAAGGGGGACCTTGCGAATATCCGTACCACAGATGGAAATGGTTCCCGCCTTGACGTCCCAAAGTCTGGCCAGCAAGTTGGCGATGGTGGACTTCCCACCACCGGACGGCCCCACCAGGGCGGTCATGGTGTTTTGCTCCGTGGAAAAGCTGATGTCGTGCAGCACTTCCTTGTCTTGATAGGCAAAGGTCACCTGGTCAAAGCAGACCGCAGGGACACCGGAGGTCGGCGGCAGGATATGTTCCGACCCATCGTCCGGCAGCTCCGCCTCATCCAAAACGGCTTCGATCCGATCCAGCGCCGCATTCATCACGGTCAGCCGGGACGCTTCGCCGTACAACGCCTTTAACGGGCCGAATAGGTCGAAGACAAACAGCAGCACCCCCAGCAGATAGGGCAGGGATAACATGCCGTTCCGCTGGAGCCATACAGACAGGGCGAAAATAGCGGCGATCCCTAGGGCGTACAAAAGGTTCAGTCCCCTTGTCCAAGGAGTCATGTTCCGCTCAAAGGCAATGGCTGTATCTTTGGAGCGTTTGAACTGGTCGGTCAATGCTTGGGGGCTTTCCCCAGCAAGTGATAGCTCTTGATCACGCCGATCCCCTCGGCAAAGGAGAGCACTGCGTCGGTCAAGTGTTCGCTCTGCTCCTGTCTGTTTGCGGCCTCCCGCAGAGAGACCCGATTCATCCCCTTTGCCAGGAGGGAGGCCAGCAAGGTTACAACAGCTGCGATCAGCCCAAGGCTCCAGTGCAGGCAGCAGAGGAATAGGAGCAGGAGGAACAGGGAGAGCCCATAGCTCATCATGTTGCCCAGGGTGCTCATGGCGACTTCCTCGATGAACACCATATCAGTGCTCAAGACGGAGCTGATCTTCCCCATATTACCGGCAGTGAAATACCCCATAGGCAGTTTACGGAGATGGTTCCCCAGGGCCATACGCTGCTCTGCAAAAATCCGATAGCCAGCAGCGCTCTGCAGCCGGTCGCAAGTATAATGGAGCACGCCCTGCAGCACTACCACCAATGCAAGTCCCAACCCAATGTACAGACAATCTGCACCGGTCAGCGTCTTTTAATAGAACCCGGACAGCACGAGAAAGGCGAAGAAAATGGGCATTTTGGCCAGGATGGATTCCAGGAAGGCACACACCAGTGCCCCCTGGAGCCGACGCTTCTCCCTGCCGGCGTGGTTCAAGATTCGCGAAAACAATTTTAGCATTTAGGTAGCCTCCCTTTCCGCTGCTACGTTCCACTCAGCACTGTCCTGTGCTGCCTGCCATAATTTCTGGTACGCTCCACAGCTCGCCAAAAGCTCCGCATGGGTGCCAGTGGCGATCAGCCGTCCATGTTCCAGCACGTAGATCTGATCGGCGTTTCGAATGGCGGGCAGCTTGTGGGCGATGACCAGCAAGGTCTTGCCCTTCACCAGCTGGGCGATGGCAGCTTCCATCTTTTTCTCGTTTTCTGGGTCAGCGTAAGCCGTAGCTTCGTCCAGCACGACGATGGGTGCGTCCTTCAGGATCGCACGTGCCAGAGCGATCCGCTGGCGCTGACCGCCGGAGAGCTGCTTTCCCGCCTCACCAGCCATGGAATGGATCCCCTGAGGCAGTTGTGCAAAGAACTCCGTGCATTGTGCCTTTTCTGCCGCTTCCAGCACTTCTGCATCTGTGGCGTCTGGCCGTCCGATGCGGATATTCTCCAGTAGGGACGTAGGAAAGAGATAATCCTCCTGGGCTACATAGGAAATTTGACGGTTCAATGCCTCCAAGCGCATCTCCGTGAGCTGCTGTCCGCCCACGGAGATGGTGCCATCCTAGGGATCATAGTAGTGGAGGAGCAGCTTGGCCAGCGTGCCCTTGCCGGAGCCGGATTCCCCCACCAACGCCGTTTTCTGTCCGGCCTTTGCGGTGAAGCAGACGTCGTGGAGCACCGGGTCCGTGGTCACGACTGGGGTTCCGTCCGCCCCCATCTGGGTGGTCTCATAGCCGAAGGTCACATGGTCGAAACGGATCTCATAGCTGCTGCCGTGGAAGGGAGCCTGACAGATTACAATCCGAAGTGCAACAGCAATAAAAAAGGAGGACAATACGCGGCCCAAGGTGTACAATGAAGTTACCACACAAACATGA
>JABLTL010128007.1_pt1 | contig 10544 bp, 12 predicted proteins | sample 7160151 | NCBI WGS metagenome assembly JABLTL01 (sample SAMN14651223, study PRJNA627086) | human gut metagenome | isolation source: feces | host: Homo sapiens
TACTTAAATAATTTAAGAAAACTTTCTTTTGAATGGCCAAAAGTAGACTAAAAAGTAGACCAAAAAGTAGACTAATAGTAGACTAATCCGCCAAAGGAAGAAGGATTCATTATTCTTGAAGACTATAAAAGCTCTCTATCTTGCTTTAAATGGGATTGGGAACTGGTTTATTCTATAAATAAAGGATATGCTTATTGACGTTACTTTATAAATAAGGAGGATACGTATGTACGCTAAAAATATATGGGTAGACGCTAAGGAAGAGAAAAAAGCAGAAATCTTTTCTTTCTCTAAGGATTATATGGATTTCCTTGATGAAGCAAAAACGGAGAGAATGGCTACAAAAGAAGCAATTCGTCTTGCGAAAGAAAAAGGTTTCCGCCCATTAGAAGAATGTAAGGAACTTCATCCTGGGGATAAGGTCTACACGACCAATAAGAATAAGAATTTCTTGGCGGCTGTAATCGGTGAGAAATCTCTTGAAGAAGGAATGAGAATTTTAGGCGCGCATATTGATTCCCCACGCCTAGATATCAAGCAAAATCCTCTCTATGAGAAAGGCGGATTCGCTTTTTTTGAGACACATTACTATGGTGGGATAAAGAAATATCAATACGTCACCATCCCTCTTGCTTTGCACGGAATAGTCTACAAGAAAGACGGAACTTCTTTTGAAGTTTCTATTGGTGAAGATCCTTCCGACCCTGTTTTAGGAATAACGGATTTGCTTATCCATCTTTCTGCAGATCAAATGTCGAAAAAAGCTTCCGAGGTCATTGAAGGAGAAAAACTAGACATCACGATTGGAAATATCCCGCTTGTAAAAGATGAAAACGGAAAGGTCAAGGACTACATCCTTCATCTCTTAAAAGAGAAATATGGTATGGAAGAAGAGGATTTCCTTTCGAGCGAACTTCACGCCGTTCCAGCTGGAAAAGCAAGAGATTATGGTCTTGATCGTAGCATGATTGCCGGATATGGACATGATGATAAGGTATGTGCTTATACTTCTCTTCGTGCAGTACTTGACTCTAAGAAAGAAGAATGCACTTCCGTTGTTGTTTTAGTCGATAAAGAAGAAGTGGGCTCAATTGGTGCCACAGGCGCCCAATCTTTATGGTTTGAAGATGTCGTTATGGAAATGCTTGCCAAAGAGGGCAAGAATTCCTATTTGGCTCTTCGTCATGCCATGAGTGCTAGCAAGATGCTATCAAGCGATGTCTCTGGTGCGGTGGATCCTTTATATTCCGGCGCTAACGAACCTAATAATTCCTGCTATTTTTCTAAAGGCGTGGTTTTCAATAAATACACGGGAGCTAGAGGAAAGAGTGGTTGCAACGATGCCATGCCAGAATTCCTTTCTTTCGTTAGAAACGCTATGGATAAGAACAATATCCATTATCAAACCTCTGAAATTGGCAAAGTCGATCAAGGTGGTGGAGGAACTATCGCTTATATCTTAGGGAACTATAACATGTATGTTCTTGATGCAGGCGTGCCTGTTCTCTCCATGCACGCCCCAATGGAAATTGTCTCCAAGGCCGATGTCTTTGAAGCGTATCTAACTTATAAGGTTTTTCTTGCTGCTTAATATAAGAAAGCCCGGCGTATCAAAAATGCGTCGGGCTTTATCTCTTAAAGAGTGAAAAACCATCAAAAGGATGCCAATTTTCATAAATCTTTCTCATGAAGCGTATTAGCTATGATATTTGTTTTGAAAAGGGCGTCATGATTATATATAATACTTCCCGTGCCTAGCTGGCGGAATGGTAGACGCAAACGACTCAAAATCGTTCGGAGAAATCCATGCGAGTTCGACTCTCGCGCCAGGCACCACAATCTTAACATTTGCCTCATGGTCTTGATGACATGGGGCTTTTTCTTTCATGTGCCAAGAAATTCGTTTAGTTCGTTCTGAAAGCAAAAGTCGAATGAAAATGCGGTTTTAGTTAGAATTTTCTACTCATTTTGCTTTGAAATGACATATCTCAGAAGTATTCATCGCCGTTTCGAGAGGCTTGCATTTTCGCCCTTTCGGTCAAAGACGAACGCAAAAAATCGGGAAGCCACATCGTCGAGCAGACGGGACTCGGGGTACTGAAGGTCGTCAGGAAATACGGAGCTAAAGCGTATGATTTTGGAACGTCCACAATAATCGTTACGATTCCGTTTGACGGAAGTGGATTCGAAAAAGAGGATGTCCCTGCAAATGTCCCTGTAAATGTCCCTGCAAAGCAGACGGACGAAGACAAAATCGTCGAGGCCATAAAAATGATAGTCATGTCACAATGGACGAAATGGCGCAGATTATAGGAAAAACCAGAAAAACGCTACTGTAAGCGCTACTGTAAACGCTACTGTAAAGCTGACTAATACGGAGAAGACTATTCTTAGTTTGATATCCGAAGACAAGGCCATTACCTGAATCATTTCAACGAGAAGCCAGCCTTTAGCCTAAGGTTCAAGAAGAGCGTTTTGCCAATCGGGTCCTTAAGGGAAGCGTTCATCAATGCAATAGCCCATAACGATTGGACCCTTTGCCCTCCGGTCGTCTACGTCTTCTCCGATAGAATCGAGATCTTTTCCTATGGAGGATTACCTTTGGGGCAGACGAAAGAGATGTTCTTTAAAGGAGCGAGCAATCCAAGAAACGCCTCCTTGATGAGAATTCTTAGCGATTTGGAATATGTAGAACAGACTGGACACGGCATTCCCGAAATCGTCAGAAACTATGGACGGGAGGCCTTTGAAATCAACGACAGCTATATCAACGTCACCATTCCTTTTGACAAGGAAGTGATGGAGAGCCACACAAAGCATCTTTTAAAAAATGGTGGTGCAGTAAAGGGTGCAGTAAATGAAACTGAAAGAAAGATATTGTCCGCTCTAAAAACGAATCCATCAATTACGAGGACAGAATTATCCAAAGCAATCGGTATAGGGACGACCACTGTTTATCGATATCTCAAGAAGCTTCAAGATGTTGGCATTATCGAAAGAATCGGCTCTGACAAAACAGGCCATTGGGAGATTAAGAAATGACGGCAGATCCCAGATTTCTTACCCCAATTAGAAGGTTCGTATGAAGCAAAAGAAAAGGCACTTACCAAAACAAACGCCTCATTTTCCGAACAAATTGCTATGAGAGCCGGTTCTAACCAGCGTCAAGATAAGTCTATCGCCCTCAATCTTGTAGATGAGGAGCCAATCTGGCTTGATGTGGCATTCTCTGAATGACTTCCAATTCCCGGACAGAGGGTGATCTTTGTATTTGGGATCCAACTCTGCTTGGTCGGACAGACTTTTGATAATTCCGTCAAGCAAATCCATGTCAAGATGGCTTTTCATGGCCACCTTGTAGTCTTTTTTGAACTGAGAAGTCCAAACAACTTTAAGGCTGCTCATTTCTTAAACTCTCTCAAGGCGTCCTCAACGTCTAAGCCTTTGACATTGGGGTCTTTGGACAATTTATCCGCCTCGAGCAAAGCAAGCGTGGTTTCTAGGTTCGGTTCTTCCATTCTGACGTCGAATGGGAACCCGCCGACGGTCAATGATTTACGCAAGAAAACGTTTATGGCGGTGGTGAGATTGATCCCAAGCTCGCCATACACCGCCTCGGATTTCTTCTTCAAATCGCTGTCTAATCTAACGCTGAAATTTGTAGCTGCCATAATATCACCTTCTTTATACATCTAATATATAGTCAATGCCATTCAAACGCAATGCGTTGAACATAAAATGCGTTGCAAACGCAAAATAACATCAGGAAAGAGAAACTCCAGATATTACGCTCGAGGGCATATAAACTCTCTACTAGGATCAGATGCAGGCGAATAGTCATTGTTATCGCAAAAGTAACGGGATAATCCTTCAATATGCCCTCAAGAAAAATACATCTTCACCAATCCACTGAAAAAGCGGAGATTGGAGTGGATTTACAAAAACGAAGAAATCCTTTTGAACTGGAATAGGGAACTTACTGCAAAAAGTTGTGCTAATGCACAGATTTATGCACTAACTATATGTTTTAAGGAAATGAGAACGTTTCTATATGAAAAACCCAGGTGAAGAAACCTGGGAATGTGAATTTAAGCAAGACTAATCCAAAAGCTTCTCGTCCAATAGGAAGTCAAAGAGATTCAAGTGGAAGATACCGTCCTCATCATAAGAACCGTCCCCTTCATATTTTGTGATTAGTACTTTTTTGAAGGAATTGTTTATTTTTTTGAGCGGTCTTAATTCTTGTTTCATCTTCTCATCGTCTGGAATATATAGGGCGGATTGTATGTATATTGTTTTGTCAAATTTCTCTGCGATGAAATCCACTTCGAGATTGACTCTTTGAGTCTTCCCATCGGAATGGTCAAAAGTAGCGACGGTGCCAACGGAGACATTGTAGCCACGGCAAGTCAGCTCGTTGTAGATGACGTTCTCCATATAATGGGGCTCTTGATCCTTCCCAACAAAAGAGGATGCAGCGTATCTAAGACCCATGTCCTCGAAATAGTATTTGTAGGATGCCCCGATGAACTTACGGCCCGTCAGATCATACTTACAAGCCGAATTCAGTAAGAAGGAATCCTCCATGTGCTCGATGTATTTTGAGACGGTCACAGGCTGAATCGATGATTTCATCTCCGACTTGAAGGTATTGGCGATTTTGGTCGGGTTGACGATAGAGCCTACGTTTGTGGCCATCACCTTGACCAGATCCCTGATTGCGGAATCGTTTCTAAGCGCATAGCGCTCGATGATGTCGTTGATATAGGTGTTCTCGAATACTTGTTGTAGGTATTCTCTCTTCGAAGGTTCGTCCGGAAGCAAAGAGACTTGCGGAAGACCGCCGTAGAGATAGTACTGTTTCCATAAAGTCAAATTGTCCAAATTTCTCTGAATGTTTGCTTCCTTGAATTCCTTGAAGGTGAGAGGGTGTATCCTTATCTGCCAACCCCTTCCGCGGAATTCAGTAGCAATATCACTAGAGAGCATATGGGAATTACTCCCAGTCACGAAAACCTCGATGTTCTTGATTCCTAAAAAGCCGTTTAGGACATCATAAAAGGTAATCTTAGGGATTTTCCCATCATCGGTTTTATAACCGGCGAAAGCGGGGTTGTCCACGCTCTCACAGAACTGAATTTCGTCGATGAGAAAATAGTATTGTGCGTTGTCTTTGACTCTGTCATTGAAATAAGAAGCCAAATCAATCGGGTTTCGGTATTTGACGTTCTTCACGTCGTCTAGGGACAACTCGATGATGTGGTCGCCCTTTACGCCGGTGGAAAGGAGGTAATCCTTGAAGATATGGAACAAAAGAAATGATTTTCCACATCTCCTTGGCCCAGTGACGATCTTGATCATCCCATTGCCAATAGAGTTTTTCAATTTGTCTAAATAGGAATCCCTCGCAATATACATAGTTTTCATCTCATTAGTGCATAATCTTGTGCTTCCGCACAGATTTATGCATTAAGTATATCATAATATAATAAATAAAAGCATAAAAATGTGCAGGTTGAATCAAAAAGAATTTCAAGAAAGAAGTGAAAGATCTTACGAAAATTCTTGAGACTTTTGACAATAACCATCATAAAGGCTATCTACGCCCATTTTGTGATTTTCAAAGCAAGCCCGCAATGAACAACCATCAAATCATCTTTCCGCTATAGTCGAATCTTCTATTTCAATTGATGTGAAACAAAATCGGTAGCCGATAGCCTCCCCCCCCAAACCCCCTAGGGGTTTGCGCCGAGGCGAAGGAAAAGGCATCTCGCCTTATAATATTTTTGCCCATGCTTTAAACCATTTTTCGCTTCCTCTCATGCTGCCTCCGAATGGTGGCTGATTCTCGATGCGAAGGTCATAAGCAGCAAAAATGAGATTCATAGGCTTGTTTTTACTAAATTGCAAAGGATTATTCGAGGCTAAACAACATTAGTCGACGTGAGTTCTGAACTTTATGTCTATTGAGCCTTGCTTAAAATCCGTCTTGGTGTCGTTAATTAAAACGGGAAGTGTATAAGAACAAAAAGAAGGAAATCTTTTTAGAACATTCATTAAAACGCTATCTAATGATTTCCCAGTAGCCTCTACGTTGTGTTCCGATTCGCTTGATTTTTCCACTTTCTTTGAGAGTGGCAAGGCTTCGCTGAATGGTGCGATATGCGCGGTTGAGTTGGCCAGATATTTCTTTGGATGACAACGCTGGTTTCTCTTTGATAAGTGCAAAGACTTCTCTATCAACATCGCTCATCCAATCATCATCCTTGCTTAATGGAACTTTTGACTGAACATTGTCCGAATTGCGCAGGAAAAAGAACGAGAAACCATAGGGGTCAAGGTCGTATTTGACTTTGATTCCCTCGGCATCGCAAAGGTCATAAACCTTCTTGAAACCCGAACCGAACATCTCTACGTTTTTGCATTTATAGAGCGTCTCGAGGATGATTTTGTTCCTTGGAAGCGATTTGTGTCTCTTTGAGACAAAGGATTCTGGAGTCAAATTCATTGGAAATGAGCCTGGGTTGTAGATTTCTATCTCGGTGGGGGTTATGTCGATTTCGTGCTCCGTCTCGCCTCTGTAGTTTGCGTGAGCGAAACTGTTGACGACGATTTCTCTTATCGCGTCGATTGGAATCTCCGGAACCTCGATTCTCTCGGCCTTTCCGCTGCTTTCGACCCTCCACTTCATGTTACTCTTGATGTAGAGAATCCCTTTATCAATCAAATTGAAGATATTCCCCTTCCATCTTTGAATATCGTTGAAACTGATACGGGCATCGGTCGAATAAATTGCTGCCTTCAAGACGACTGGCTCCTTGGATGAGAAAAGATAAAAACCTGCATTGGTCAGTTTCCCCTCTGCAAGAAGGCCTAACCCAGTAAGAAGCTCTTGTTCGTCGTAAACTGGCAACGGGTCCAATCTTCCGCAGGATACGGACTGGTCGTAGAAACGTTTCAATGCATTGTGATCGATAGCCTCTAATTCGAAATTCGTTTTGTGGTTCTCCCAGGATGATGTGTAGTCCAAAGATGCGAAGGTCTCTTTCAATTCCTCCGCGCTCATCTCCTCGGCTCGATCGAAAACCCGTTTGAAGTATCGGCCGTAGCTAGAGTATGGTTTTTCGTTTCCTGAGAAACTGACGCGGATGACGTTCTTGCCATCAAGATCTATCTCTTCAATTTTTGGGTAGATCATCGGCTTGATGCTTGTTTTGATGTTCTCGGCGACGTCGTTGAGCGTCTTCTCAGTTACTTCCTGGCCACAGACCTCACCATCCGGCTTGATTCCAAAATAGAGCACCCCCTTGCCGTCCTTGTTGAGGATGCTAGCGATATCGTCCATGGATTTGCTAAGTTGGGCGGTCGATTTCTTGAATTCTACGTTCTCGCTTTCTCTTCCGAATTTCATTAGTGATTTCCTTAGGAAAATTATAGTCAAAATTCAAGCTGTTTTCAATCGAGTGCGCCATGAGTGCGCCATGAGTGCGCCAAAAAGACGTTGATATTGGCGCGTTTATGCAACCTAACCTGCTTTTGACGGCCTGGCAGGAAGAATATATTCGTTTTAGAATCCTCGATATTGTCGAATGGTTATCGGGTTTTAAGTTTTCTCAGTGTAACTTTGATGTTGAGACTCACGGACATGTTATCCGCCTCGAGTAAAGCGAGTAGGGCTTCTTTGTTTGGCTCTTCCACACTAGCATCGAAAGGAAATCCGTCACCTGGTACAACAAGGAAAGAATATGAGAGGGCTGTGGGTGCAAGCCACCCATTCTCTTCAGGGTGAAATGGAGCAAATCGCATCAACGCGTCCAATAATTAAAATGGGACAAAAAGTTGACACATATCAGAGTTCAATGTCAATCGTTAAAGAATCTTCTCTTCAAGAAGACGCCCTAGTTCTTTTTTATCTAATAGCATTAAAAATAAAGATAGAAATATGTGTTTAAGAAAAACAAATATTTTAAAATGGTGCTGTATTCAAACCCACATTGATTATGGGTGGAGGAAATGAATAAGCATGGATAAAAACGAAAGAGTGTTAACTGTAGCGATTATCGGAGCAGGCTCACGTGGAGCTGATTCTTATGGAAAAATAATGAACGAGGACCCTCGTTTCAAAATTGTATCCGTCTGTGACAAAAGACAAGTAAAACTCGATGCGGTTAAAGAACGTTTTAAGATTAGCGATGATAACCTTTTTCTTGATGAAAAGGATTTCTTTGCTAAAAAACGTGCGGATATTTGCATTGTTGCAACGCAAGATAAAGACCACGTGCGTCATTGCGTCGCCGCTTTAAAGGCTGGCTATGATGTTCTTTTAGAAAAACCGATCACGGATTCTAAGGAAGAATGCGAAAAACTGCTTGCTACGCAAAAACAATACGGAGGCAAGGTCGTTGTCTGCCATGTTCTTCGTTATGCACAAGCTTTCTTAGCTGCTTCTAAGATCATTGATGAAGGAAAGATTGGCAAATTATTAGATATTCAAGCGATTGAACAAGTCGCTTTTTGGCATCAAGCCCATAGCTATGTACGTGGAAATTGGAGAAGAAGCAAAGACACTTCACCGATGATTATGGCTAAATGCTGCCATGATATGGATTTGCTTCAGTTCTATGCCAAATCAAAGTTCAAGACTGTCTCCTCGATAGGGAGCCTTAGCTTCTTTAAGAAAGAGAATCAGCCAAAAGGTGCGGCTGACCATTGTAAGGATTGCCCTTATTTACATACTTGCCCATATAGCGCCGAAAAGATCTATGTTGATTGGTGGATAAGATGGGGACGTCCTAAGACAATGTGGCCAATGAACGTTATTTGCACGGATGAAGTGCTTACCGAAGAAGGAATTCGAAAAGCTTATGAAAACGGTCCTTATGGACGTTGCGTATTTGCTTGCGATAACGATGTGGTTGATCATCAAGAAACGAACATTCTCTTTGAAAATGGCGTTACTGCTAACTTATGCATGACTGCTTTTACGGGAGATGCAGGACGTATCTACCGTTTCCATGGCACATATGGTGAATTGGACTTGAACGAAGAAAAACAATGCTTGGTTTTAAAAGTCTATGACAAACCAACCGAAACCATACCTTTTAATGCTCTTCCTGATGTCAGTGGAGGACATGGAGGAGGAGACGCTGGATTAGTAAGTGCCTTATACGATGTCGTCACAGGCAAAAAAGAAGCGAGCACGGCGCTAGAAAACTCCCTCGAATCTCACTTGATGGCCATTGCAGCCGAAGAAAGCAGACTTCAAGATGGTAAACTTATAAAACGTTGAGAGGCTAACCATCTTTTAGAGATAATCTAAACTGATGAATGCCTTATAGGATAAAAAGAGCTCACCCATGTATGCATTTTCCCATCCGATGAAGTTCCGAAAAGATTTTTCAAAAATGATTTGCTAGAATAAATGAGGAGCAACAAATATGAAAAAAGAAAACAAATTTGATTTCCTTGACCCTGACCCTAAAAAAGACGACACGACTTCTTCTCTTCTTGTTTCTATCCTTTTTGGAAAAGACTATTCCGAAGATGCGCCCGACAAGCAATATAATTACGATCCATGCGATCCTACAGACCCGCGTAATTTCGATTTCTTTTATGGGGATGATGACGACTCCGATTCAAACGATTATTGAGTTTCTTTAAGAGAAAACTTTGACCATTTGCATTTTTGCTTATGGTCATTTTTTATTCTTAAGGGTATTTCAAGGGGATTAAAATCCCTATTTGCCTATATAATGAGTATTGAAGATACATATGTCGAATTTCTTAATCACAGGTGGAGCAGGCTTTATTGGAGGAAATTTCCTTCTTACGATGGTGAAGAAATATCCTTTGGATAGATGGATATGTCTAGACGCTTTAACATACGCTGGAGATACAAAGAAACTGGAGCCGATTATGGGCTTAGACAATTTCCGTTTTGTAAAAGGAAATATCTGTGATAAAGAAGTGGTTAACGCTCTTTTTGAAGAAGAAAAATTCGATTATGTGATTAATTTCGCTGCGGAAAGCCATGTGGATCGATCCATCGATGACCCTGATATTTTCCTTCGAAGCAATCTTTTAGGCGTAGAGGTTTTGCTAAATGCAGCGAGAAAATACGGGATTAAAAGATTCCATCAAGTTTCCACAGATGAAGTTTATGGAGACCTTCCTTTAGAAGGAGACATCTCTACCTTTACTGAAGATTCCTCTCTTCACCCTTCAAGCCCTTATTCCGCTTCAAAAGCGGCTGCAGACTTGCTCGTTTTAGCATATGCAAGGACTTATAACTTACCCGTAAGCATTTCAAGATGCTCAAATAACTATGGACCATATCAATATCCAGAAAAACTGATTCCTTTAGTTATAGAAAGAGCCTTGCATAATGAACCTGTCTTGATATATGGAACAGGGTTAAATCTTCGTGACTGGCTAGATGTTAAAGAGCATAACAGGGCGATTGATTTGATTGTTCGTCAAGGAAGAGCAGGACAAATTTTTAAAGTAATAAAATGAAGGGAATGGTTTTTATGGAACTTAAAGAA
>JABLTL010110041.1_pt1 | contig 10542 bp, 10 predicted proteins | sample 7160151 | NCBI WGS metagenome assembly JABLTL01 (sample SAMN14651223, study PRJNA627086) | human gut metagenome | isolation source: feces | host: Homo sapiens
TCTAAAAATCCCCATGCGCTAAAAGGAGTATCAATATCTGTATTCTCTTTCTCGCAATATGCTTTCCATAATTCTTCTGCTCTCATAATTCTCCAATCTGCAAATCCTGATTTGCATAACAGCACTCTAACATATGTTGATAAAAAATACTATTGCCCAACTAAGGTCTACTAGATTACTCTGATAGGCTCAGCTAACAAGCTTTTGAACTGGGACTACTTGATTTTCTAATTGTTTATGCAATTCATGAAATGCATAATTATACTGTTTTGATATTAGATACCCAAAGGTAAATAGGGGCTTAAATTTCTAATGGTGTTAAAACAATAGAACCATCAAATCCACTTAATGAAATTGTGTATGTTTGAACTTGATCTTTGTATTCAAACTGGATTGCGATATTTGGAATGGTAGATTCTAAATATGTTGTTAAACAAAGCGGATGTGCTGGATCAAGAGTATCGATTGTGCGAATTTCTTTTGTTTTGAATTCTTCTGCTGTGTATTCCACGGAAAGAAGTTTTATATTTTTGAGTGGAGCAACTGGTGTGAGAAGAATTTGTTCTGCGGAAGCATCGACAACATATTCTTCATATGTTTTGTATTTACTTAAATCTCGATCTTTAGCCCAATCTGCACGAAGTCCAATATCGTAATTCTCAATAGAATTATAGTCATTTGTATATTCAATGAGTGCATATGTCATTTGATCGTGAATGAAATCATCTTCTGTGATGGATATTTTTTCTGAATTAGAAATATCTAGATTTCCAGTTGTGTTTTTGTAGAACGTATTGTGATCTTTTGTGAAAAAGAATTCTTTCCATTTCAGCTTTCCTTTTTCTAGATGGAAAATACCATAATGGCTTGCACCATCTGCTTCTGTACTGCCATAGAAAAATGCATTTTCATCAAAACGGAATGCATATGCTGGTGAAATGACATCTAATAATAGATTTACTTCATTGTTGTCGATTGCATAGATTGCATAGACATCATTTGTGTAAACTTCACCATTATCAAATTTTCTGATTTCTCCAATGATGCATTCATCTGTACCATCATGATCCACATCTTCTACAGAATATCCAACTGCACTTTTGACATTGAAGATTTCATCATCACTCATCAATTCTTTGACTTTCGCAAAACCACCTTTTGTGGCGATTTTTGTTCCTTCTATGACTGCAGAATACGTATCTAATGTTTCTGTGTAATCTGCTTGCACAATTAGCTGTGGTGCTGGTGTTTGTTTTGCGGGTGGAAAGTGTGCTACTGAAGAAGCAGTAGAAGATTTAGAAGGTGTTTTAGATGCGCATGATACTAAGAACATGCATAAACATAAACTAAGCTTTTTCATGATTCGACCTCCATAACCGTAGGAATCGGTTTTCTGTGATTTCTTGCTTTGCGTAATTCACTGCAAAAATCTTTTGGGATTTTAACAATGTCTTGTTCGCGAACATATTCGCAAATGATGATTTCGCCTCTGCCATCGTATTCCATGATTGTATCTGAAAGAATTGGAATGTCATTTTCTTTGTGATAGATCATTTCTCCTGTTTCGTAACAGATATATGGAAAATTTAATCTTTGTTCAATGGTATATTTACTTGAACCACAGGGCGTGACGAGCGTGAATGGGGTGAATCGAATTACTGTACGATCAGATGTATTGATCCATTTGCCGTATAGATCATGTATATTCATAAATTGTCTCCCTTATTTATTGTGTTGGAATTACAGTATCTTTCTAACCATATTGTACAAGAAAATGTTAAGAAATGTTAATTTGTTATGAAGAAAAGAAAAAGGTATCATAATTGTGATGAAAAAGTTTAAACACAAGAAGAAAAAACATCTGAAACGCTGGGTGAAAATATTGATTGTTTTTTTGTTGCTGATACCTTGCCTCTTTTTTGCGAAGGATGTGTATGCGGAATATTATCCATTTACATCCATTATAGATGAATCGGATCCGACAAAAGAAATCAGCTATTCTGCAATTGACCATACGTTTGTGGATGGAAATAAAGAAGCTTTGAAAAATCACGTGTTTGTGGTAAAGACAAATAAAGAACAGACATATTCTGTTCGTAGTGATGAAAATGGACAGCTTGTGAAAGGCTTGTTTCAGGATGGAGAGAAATATCATTTGTATGATGATAATGGATATTTGATGACTTCTGATTGTAGTGTAGATGGTGTGAAATATAAAATACATGAAGATGGGAATGTTTTTCATCATGAATGGGATGATGGATTCTGGTATGAACAGGGACAAATTGCCGGGAAAGATGAAGATCGTCTTGTTTTTGTAAAGGATGAAAAAGGTTTTTATTGTCTGAATCATCAGGATGATGGAAAGAGGAAAGTAAATTCTTCCGTTGTATTGAATGATGGACGTGAAGTTCGTTTTGATGAAAATGGAAATATTGTTTCGAATGAAGTGTATGCCGCCAATCGGTATTATTTTCCAGTTGCAGAAGCAAATGAAGAGGCAGATGAAACGTATTCTGTACCAGTAAGTAAATATGTGAAAGATACAAGTGTTGATGGCATTCGGTTAATCAATCATCGTGGGTATCATGTGAATGCACCTGAAAATACATTGGCTGCATATATTGAAAGTAAAAAGATGAATTATCAATATGTGGAAACAGATGTGCAGTTAACAAGCGATGAAGTGCCGGTTTTATTACATAATCCTACGTTATCTCATATGGCAGGAATTAATGTAGCGATTGATTCTATCACGGAAGAAGAAGCAAAGCAATTTGATCTGCGTGGGCAGACAATTACATCCTTGGAAGAATTTATAGCGTATTGTAAAGCAAATCTCATTACACCTTATATTGAGCTGAAAACAGAAACAATTCATTCTGAAGACCAGGTAAAAATGATTTTTGATATTGTCGAAAAATATGAGATGGTTGGAAAAGTGGAATGGATTTCCTTCTCTAGTGATTTGTTGCGTATGGTTGCACAGTATGATCAGACAGATATGCTTGGCTTTTTAGCTGGAAGCAAAAGTGATGTGTCTGATATTCAATCAAATGTGAAAGCAATGAAAGAAGATGGATGCAATGTCTTTTTGGATGTGCATTATGCTGCACAGATGTCATACCTGGATTTCTGTAAAGAAAATGATATTCCATTAGAATTGTGGGGGATTAATAGTATAGATGTAATGAATACGTTAGATGGATACATTACGGGTGTTACAACAGATACAATCAGAAATTGAAGCTGGTAAAGAACAAGAAATACAAGAAGGGAAAACACTTGGTTTGCATCAGTTAAAAATAAAGATTGATAAAAAGATGCTTTCAAAAGGGATGCCACTAGATCTGATTGTAGAAATGACAGGATTGAGTGAAGAAGAAATAAAAAAGTTGTAAATACAAAATAAACACGTGTCCAGAATTTGAACACGTGTTTTGTAATTTAACAGATTTTTCTGATCCAGCCTTCTGGAGCTTCAATCTTTCCAGATTGAATGCCTGTAATTGTATCATATAGTTTGGACACAACTTCACCAGCTTTTTCCATGCCAGATGGGAATTCAATCACTTCATCGTGATTAACGATTTTTCCTACAGGAGAAATAACTGCAGCTGTACCACAGAGAGCACATTCTTTGAAATTCTTGATTTCATCATAGCGTACAGGTCTTTCATCAACTTTCAGATTTAAGTAATGCTCTGCAATGTAAACAATAGAGCGTCTAGTAATAGATGGAAGAATGGAATCGCTCTTTGGTACGACAAGATTTCCATCTTTATCAACAAAGATAACATTGCTTCCGCCAGTTTCTTCAACGTATGTTCGTGTTGCAGGATCCAGGTATAGGTTTTCAGCGTATCCGTTAGAGTGTGCAATCACAGAAGAATGCAAACTCATCGCATAGTTCAAGCCAGCCTTAACAGCTCCTGTTCCTCTAGGTGCAGCACGATCAAAGTCGGATACTTGAATGGCAATTGGTGTTGCACCGCCTTTGTAGTATGGACCTACAGGTGTTGTGAATACACGGAATTGATATTCGTCTGCTGGAGAGACACCAATAACAATACCTGTAGCGAACTCGTATGGACGAATATAGAGTGATGCACCACTGCCATATGGAGGTACCCAGTCAATATTTGCTTTAACGACTTCATCAATTGCCTTTAAGAATAATTCCTTTGGTACAGAAGGCATTTCAATGCGCTGAGCAGAATTATACATTCTTTCAGCGTTCATATCAGGACGGAAACATACAACACTTCCATCTTCCCATGTGTATGCTTTCATGCCTTCAAATACCTGCTGGCAATATTGAAGCATGCCTGCAGATTCATTCAATGTAACAGTTGGATCATCAACCAAAGATCCTTCATCCCATTTGCCATCTTTAAAGTTTGCGACAAATCTTTTATCTGTTTGTCTGTATTTGAAACCAATGTTTCCCCAATCTAAATCTTTTTTTGTCATATTAAGCTGCCTGCTTTCCATCCTTTTCAACTTTTACTGTTTCTGGAGTTTTTCCAATAGATACTAAGATTTTAACACAATGCACTGCGACGATAACTGCCAGTACAACTAAGAATACTGCAACGATAAGCTGTAAACCATTGACGAGGAATACTGCTGTACCTGCCATGTATGCTTTTACGTTTGTGATGACATTCAATACGATCGCTGTAAATGTTACGAAGAACATGAAGATCATAGGAAAATAGAACATCCATGATTTTCTGTTTGTTGCTTTCATGAATACAGCAATAGAGATCAATACAAGAGCACCAAGTAACTGGTTAGCACTTCCAAACAATGCCCATACGTTTGAATAGCCTCCTAAGCATAATACATATCCTAAAAATAATGTAATTGCTGTAGCGAAGTACTGGTTTGTAACAACTTTCTTCCATGCTGGCATTACAGACGGATCTTCATCATCTGAAGTAAATAATTCCTGGAAGGAGAGTCTTCCGATTCTACCTACGGAATCCAGTGTAGAGAATGCTAATGCGGAGATGCACATTGTCATAAATACGTTGGCAACACTTGCTGGAATACCAACATTTTCCAGAAATCCTGCTACGCCTTGAGAGAAGATCTGGAATGGTGTTAATCCACTAGGTACTGCACCATTTACAGCAACTGCACCAACAACGATCAGTGAGATGACACCTAATAATGTTTCAAGGATCATTGCACCATAACCAACGGGCAGCATATCATTTTCATTTGAAACTGTCTTGGAAGATGTTCCTGAGGATACAAGTGAATGGAATCCTGAGATTGCACCACACGCAACAGTTACGAAAAGTGTAGGGAACATATATGTTTTTGCACCTGCATCACTTGTTAATACGAAACCATTGAATGCATTTAATTTCATTTCTGGATGTCCTGTAAATACGCCAACGACACCACCAATGATCATTCCAAGGAACATGAATGTTGTCATATAGTCTCTAGGCTGCATGAGTAACCACATAGGAGCCACTGCAGCAATAAACAGGTAAGCCATGATGACGTAGTTCCATTGAGAAGCTGTTAAGTAAACTGGCATTTTCATACCAGCAGCAAACATAAATACAATGAACGCTAATGAGATAACAATTTTATGCCATTCCTTTAAATTTGGAAATTTCTTCTGGATTAAACCAAATACAATTGCACAACCTACAAATAAGAATGAAATTGTAGCTGCAGCGGCGCCATTGAAGTTTTGTGTCACTGCACCATCACTTCCTGTAACAAAACCATTAAATGTGGAAGATGTCATGGAAGTAAATGCGGCAATAACAAGCAATGAGAATAGCCAGCAGAATAATGTAAAGAATTGACGGCCTTTTTTACCAATGTATTTTTCAATGATCAAGCCAATGGATTTGCCATCGTTTTTTACAGAAGCATACAAAGCTGAGAAGTCTTGTACTGCACCAAAGAAGATACCGCCAATCAATAGCCAAAGAAGTGCTGGTACCCAGCCAAACACTGCAGCTAGAATTGGACCTTGTACAGGACCGGCACCTGCAATGGATGAAAACTGGTGAGCAAATACTGTCAGTCTGCTTGCTGGTGCATAATCCTTTCCATCATTGTGTCTAACAGCAGGTGTGTCTGCTTTTGGATCAACGCCCCACGTTTTAGCAAGCCAGCGTCCGTAGAGTAAGTAGCCAGCCATTAATGCTACGGCTGCGAACAATAAGATAAATAAACTGTTCATTTCATTTCCCCTTTTGCCATTTTGGCATCTTATATGAAACTGAATCATAAGTAACAAAAAAACTTTCGCCTGATGCATCTAAGAAGGATGCAAAGACGAAAGCTACGTAATCTTCCGCGGTACCACTTTGCTTGTTAGTCAAATACCAACCACTTTTTTCTCGTCCAACAACGAGTACCCTGATATCGGAGGGGTCCGGCGCGTCTTACTTGATTCAGAGCGCTGCTCACAGAGGATACTATAATCTGATTTCCTTATTGCCTTTCACCGTATGGCAACTCTCTTGTAAAGTTCTATCAGATATAGCGTGTTCTGATCAAAGCGTTAAGTTGTTCAGTGCGCTACTCCCAGATGAGACTTCATTTCTCTTGCTTATCTGCCTTACACCAGCCGGCAGTTCTCTAAGAAGCTTGATGAAGTGAAGTATGTTCTGTTCACTGCGTTTCAGTTTCTACGATGACTATAGTAAAGCAATGAAAAAACTAAGTCAATTATTTTCAGAAAACTTTTATTAAAATATTTACATAATTATGAAAATATTTTCAAGGAGAAAAAAGGAAGAAATTAATCTTCCTTTTCAACAAATTCAGCATCAACAACTTCAGTTTCATTAGAATACTTTTCAGGATGATCTAAAATATCCATGAATTCTTCACCTGTAATTGTTTCTTTTTCATATAGATAATTTGCGATACGATCGAGATCTTCTCTATGATCTTCCAATAGTTTCTTTGCCTTATCGTGTTGTTTTTTGATCAATGCAACAACTTGCTGATCAATTTGAGAAGCAGTTGTATCTGAACAAGCTAGACTTGCATCTCCACCTAAATACTTATTATTGATAGATTCCATTGCTACCATGTCAAAATCGTCTGACATACCATATTGAGAAATCATTGCACGAGCAATCTTTGTTGCCTGCTCGATATCATTAGATGCACCTGTTGTAATACGTCCAAATACAACTTCTTCTGCGGCTCTGCCGCCAGTAAATGTTGCGATACGATTTTCCAGCTCTTCTTTTGTATAGAGGTAATGGTTGCCTTCTTCTACCTGCATTGTATAACCTAATGCACCAGAAGTTCTTGGAATAATTGTAATCTTCTGTACAGGTGCTGAATGTGTCTGTAAAGCTGCGACAAGTGCATGACCAACTTCATGATAAGAGACAGTTTTCTTTTCTTCATCGGAAAGAATTGCATTCTTTTTCTGATATCCAGCAAATACAACTTCGATACTGTCTTCTAGATCTTTTTGTGTGACACAGTTTCTTCTTTCTCTGACTGCCTTTAATGCAGCTTCATTGACAATGTTGGCTAGTTCAGCACCAGATGCACCAGATGCCATTCTTGCAATCATATTGAAGTCGATATTGCCATCTGTTTTCACTTTCTTTGCATGTACTTTCAGGATATCTTCTCTGCCTTGCAAATCTGGAAGTTCTACAGGAACTCTTCTATCAAATCTTCCAGGTCTTAACAGGGCAGGGTCTAGATTTTCTGGTCTATTTGTAGCGGCTAAGATAATAACACCACTGTTTCCTTCAAATCCATCCATTTCCGTCAATAACTGGTTGAGTGTCTGCTCTCTTTCATCATTTCCACCCATTCCACTTGCATTTCTCTTTCCGCCGATGGCATCAATTTCATCGATGAATACGATACATGGTGCTTTCTCTTTTGCCTGTTTGAATAAGTCTCTGACTTTAGAAGCACCCATACCTACGAATAATTCAACGAATTCACTACCTGAGATGGAGAAGAATGGAACATTACTTTCTCCGGCAACAGCTTTTGCGAGCATTGTTTTACCAGTTCCAGGAGGACCAACAAGCAAGATACCTTTTGGCATTGTTGCACCAATATCTTTGTACATACCAGGATTTTTTAGATATGTAACGATTTCCTGTAATGATTCTTTGGCTTCATCTTCACCGGCGACATCACTGAAACGAATGCTTTGTTTATTTTTGTCATAAACACGTGCGTTGCTTTTGCCAATGCCAAACATGTTGCCGCCCATAGGCATGCCGCCGCCTTTGCTTCCTCTAGCCATCATTGAACGTAATAGAAGTGTTGCAAAGAAGATTGGGATGATCCATCCAATTAAAAATTGCAGGAATGGGGAAGTTTCTTCAACAATTTCTGCCGTAAAGTCAACGTTGTGTTCTTCTAGACGTGTCATCAGATCAGGGTCATTGAATTTACCTGTGCGGTAGACTGTTTTGCTGTCTTTTAACATGTATAGAATCTGGTTGCTTTGTTCCTGTACTTCTTTTACGTTTCCTTTGTTTGTTTCTTTTACGAATGTAGAATAATTCGCATCTTCTATCTGCGCTGTCTTCATGAATGGAACCATGACGAGATTTAACATGGCTAATACTAACATGACAACTGCATAGTAATAGATGATTGGTTTTTTTGGCTTATTTGAGTTGCTTTTATTGTTATTTTGGTTCAAATCGATCACCTCATTTCAATGTTATTATATATTAGCACAGCAACTTCTAGAGTGCTAATTTTTACGTGAATTTTTACTGAACAATTATGTGCAAATGTCAAAAATGCGTGCTATGATTGAGTTAGAAATGGAGCATATTTAATATGACAAATAAGATAATTACGATTTCCCGTCAGTTTGGAAGTGGCGGAAGAACAGTTGGTAAACTGGTAGCTGAAAAGCTGGGAATTCCATGTTATGATAGCCAGATCATTTCAGAAATTGCAAAAAAGAGCGGCTTTGCGGAAGAATATATCAAAGAAAATGGAGAATATATGGAAAGTACAGGATTCTTCGCTTCTTTAGGAAATGTTGGATACTATGGTCAAAGCAATCAATTAACAATCTGGAGTGAACAGTGTCGTATCATTAAAGAACTTGCAGAAAAAGGGGACTGTGTAATTGTTGGAAGATGTGCAGACTATGTACTGAAAGATGCTGATGTATCTTTGTTGAAAACATTTATTTATGCAGATATGGATTTTCGTGCAAAAAGAATTGTTGAACAATATGGTGAATCAAATATCAATCCTGAGAAGAGATTGAAAGACAAAGATAAGAAAAGAGCAGCATATTATGAAATCTATACAGATCAGAAGTTTGGTAATCCATTGAACTATGATTTGTGTTTGAAGAGTTCTTCGTTATCTGTTGAAAGATGCGCAGATATTATTGCGGAAGAATATAACAGAAAGTAACAAAAAAATCACTGAGAAGTGATTTTTTTACTTTAGATCTTTAAAATTTGTTGTTAAGACAATTAAGAAACTAACTGCCATTGTTAATCCAGCGAATAATTTTGTATACCAAGGGAATTGACCAATCATGCATACAATAAATGCCAGTGCAAACAATACCAGCAAAAATACTTTTTTTACCATGGAAATCTCCTTTAAACATGTATCATTATACAAGAAATGAAAACAATAGTGTTATATATGTTATAATCAAGCGTGCAGCTATCTCAGTAGCTCAGCTGGATAGAGCGTTCGCCTCTTAAGTCTTAGCGATGAGTGCCCAAAGATGTGTTAAAATTGAATAGTAATTTGTCCCAATAGCTCAGCTGGATAGAGCGTTCGCCTCCTAAGCGAAAGGTCGTAAGTTCGAATCTTATTTGGGACGCCATATTGATATAAAACAGCGATGAAGTCATGTGATTTCATCGCTTTTTCATAATAGAATTCATTTAAGTAGTTCACACTGTAGGAATAGAAAGATAAATCAAGCTTTTAAAAAATTCATAACAAGCTTGACCATTGTTTCTTTTTCCTCTGGTCTAGATTCAGCTATCATTAATGTAATTGCAACTAAGGCACTATTTGAAATGGTTTGTTTTCCATCAATGATCAAATGTTGATTCTTATTTAAAAATTCCAGGAAAATAGAAGCACCAATGCGTTTACACCCATCTACAAAAGGATGGTCCTTAACTAGAAAATAAAGTAGATTAGCTGCTTTCTCTTCGATACTTGGTTAGATTTCATGCCCAAATACATTTTGATATACCGCTGCAATAATTCCATTCAATTTACCTGGTTCTTTTTCAACACCAAATACATCTGAAAACCCACCATATTTCATAGAATCAATAAGAGTTCAACACTCTTCATAAGTCAATCGATAAATTGAATCCTCACCTTTTGGTTTAGAAATACACCCATGATCATAATCATCAAGTAATGATAGTGCATTTGAATAAGCTTCAATCACATTCAATACTTCTTTTTCTTCAATACCTAAAGTAGAAGCAAGCATCCTAGATTGAATGGATACAGTCTTGTTTAATACTTCAATTCTTTTCTCATTTATTGCATATCCCTTCATCA
>JABLTL010037909.1_pt1 | contig 10529 bp, 23 predicted proteins | sample 7160151 | NCBI WGS metagenome assembly JABLTL01 (sample SAMN14651223, study PRJNA627086) | human gut metagenome | isolation source: feces | host: Homo sapiens
ACACGCAGCCTTTTTGCTTTGACCTCTATCCCCTCTTGCTCTGCCCACTGCCAAGGGATGCTCTTCCGGCTCTCGTTCTAACGGAACGCCAGAACCTTGCTGGCAGGGATTGCAAAGGTGCGGTTGACTGCTCTGTAATTGACTATCACATGGGCGGTCTGACCGCTGTACCCCATTGCTTCCACCATGTCCGTGATGTGCTTTTCCTTGTGGTATTTGCACTTTGCCTTGTCGTACTTGCCGAACACCTTTTCCAGAGGGATAGAGGGCGTTTCAATGGTTTTCAGCTCAAACAGGTGGTTCATTGGGTATCGGTATACAAGGAAGTCACAGATGTTGTCGATAGAAAACGACAGGTTTTCGTTGCCGCCGTAGTAGGTGGCGGCACTGTCTTTCAGACGGTAGCACCACGCATCGGATGGGACGGATGCCTTGAAGTCTGCTTCAAACTGTTTGCCGTTGTTCATTCGTTGTCCTCGATTTTTTTGGCTTCTCTGATACGTAGTCGAGCTAGTTCGCTATTTGCATATCTCAGTTGCCAGCTGCCAAACCAGCCTTTGTGAACAAGTTTTCCGGCGCAGTAAACAAACTCCTGCTTCATCAAGTCATCAAGTGAAATGATGTAACTGCCCGGCTTATACTTTCTTTTGCTCATCCTCGTTCACCCCTAAATTCACTTCCGAGAAACCGCTTCTTGCCTTTTTCCCGGTGCTTGTCCTCATAATCACGGTGGTACACGCTCTGGCTGTGGTTCAGCTCATACACGAATGCTTTGCGTTCCTCAAAGTCTTTCTTCTCCGCCTTGTACTTCTCGCAGGTGTCATGACAGGCTGTGTGGCGTGATGTGCAGTCTTTGCAACAGGTAATCATTCTTCGCCAAATCTCCTTTTTGTTACAGCCATCGGGAACTCTTCGATTTCGCTTGCCCACCGTGCGGTGCCCTCGCCGTATGCTCTTTGCCAGACCAAAGGGAAACCGCCCAGGCCATCGAACAGACTGCCTAGGGTAGGCTTTTCTTTCAGGTAAGGGCGCATCCTCTGCACCAACCAGAACCACTGCGGCAAAGCGATTGAGTTGCCAAGAGCCTTGTATCGTGGGCTGTCAGCGTATTTGTGTTTCTTTCCTTTGCTATCCGTCCAGTCACCAATGTTGGTGTAATCGTCCGGGTAGCCTTGCAGACGTTCGCACTCTGTCGGTGTGAGGCGGCGCACGATCCAGGCAATCTTCTTCGGCAGTTCCATGTGTTCTATTGCAACTGCCTGCGCATCGTGCATCGTGTCCAATGTTCCAGACTTTTCTTTTGTGACTGACGAATGAGCTTGTCCGTTCCCGATTCCATAGCTTTCCATGACCTGCGGCCCGGAATGTGATGCTATGCTCCGGCAGGTGATAGATGTGGCCGTATCTCCCGTCATGGCTCCATTGTACAAGCCAACTGCAATAGCGGTGTAGTCCGTGATTCTGCTTTCGTGGTCGCCCGTAATGGTCGGCACTATCTGGCCGTCGCCATTTCCTCTTGCGTCATAAACGGAAGCTTGAACTATTGCCAGCCCTCCTTGATTCTTTGCAGGGTTTTGGTCAGAACAGTCTAATGTTCTGCTCACGTTTGTTTCGTTAAAACCGCTGTGTGGATTTGCCGACTTCATGCTGTTACTGGCCAGCGGATTGATGGAGTACGCTACCGCTGGGCGGTCAACTGTGTTCAATGTGTAGCTTTTATTTTCCTTTACACCTAATCCGTTTGCGCCAGCTGTTTCGGAACGATCAATTATATTCCCCGCTAGACAATAGGCCGGTTGGAAGAGCGTCTGGTCTTGGAGCGTCGATAGCGTCCCGGTTTTCTCCGTTTGTACCAGTGCGCCCTTGCCGCCGCCCGCGCATCCTGAACGTATTTTCAAGGTATAGGCTGCGTTCCGCCCCCCCTCTGCCACCACTCGATCATTTCCAGCAGCGCAGTTTTTAGCAAGTCCGGCAACTTCTTTCCACGCCTTGACGCACGAGTCAGGATTCCCTGACAGGCTCGTGCGCTCAAAAAGTATTTCTGCGGCACGTTGACCTCCAAAATCTGCGACAAGCGCGATTCTCTTTCGGCGTTGGGGGACTCCCCAATATTGAGCGTCAAGCTGTCGCCAAGCCAAAGACCATCCGTTTCCGGCGATTGCTCCGGCTTTGCTCCATCTGCCCCCCTACCCGAAGGTCGAGGAATTGAAGCGTTTGGCTGTTCCACGCGGGCAAGTTCTTCCAGCACGGCTCTGAAGTCTTCGCCGCCGTTGGAACTGAATGCTCCGGGTACGTTTTCCCAAACAGCGAAAGTTGGATACAGTCCATTTGTGCTTGACCTCATTTCTTTTATGATTCGAACCGCTTCCATGAACAACCCAGAGCGTTCTCCGGCAAGTCCCGCCCTGCGTCCAGCAATGGACAAATCCTGACATGGGCTTCCGAACGTGATGCAATCCACAGGCTCTATCTGGTCTCCGTGAATCTTTGTAATGTCTCCCAAGTGTTTCATCTTTCCAAACGCCCGTCCAGCCAGATAGCACAGCTCTTATATAAGGTAGGCGGTTAACGGCTTACAAATCAGAATGGAAACGAACCATCCGGCTCTTCAATCAGGGAAAAGTCATCGTTCCCGCCCTGCGCGTAGCCAGAACCAGAACCTCCAGCCAGCGTTTTCTTCGGTCTGACCTCATAGTCGCCGGAACGAATCTTGTCCACGCTGGTAAAGCGGTCAACGACCAGCTTCGTCTTGATGTTGCCATCGTTGCCCATGTACTCCTCCTCACGGAGAACCACGCCGACCAGCTTGCCACGCAGGGTCTTTTCATCGTTGTTGAACTTGTAGCCGGGATTTGACTGCTCCACAGCTGTGATGAATCCCTTGAAGAACGGCAGCGCCTTCTCTTTGTAACTCTTGATGGTCTTACCGCCCCATGCCCATTCACCCGGATTCAGCTTGCCACGCTCGATAAGGGAAGCGGTCTGCTCACGCCAGTAACCCTTGAACTCGCCCTCTGCAACTTCCCACTCGATGTTCAGACGCTCCTTTGCAGGCTCGTCAATCGCCTTGCAGATACCGGCAACATAGCCGCCAACAGGCAGATCACGGCGTTCGGTGGCTTCCTGCACGTCATTCCAGTTGATGTTCTTCATCTGTTACTCTCCTTTGTTATCCGACTAAACCGGGATGTTGTAATACTCACGGATGGTCTTGTCTACGGCAGCGAGGTCGTTCTCGATCAGCGCATCGTTAAACATCCCAAGGGGGGTTTTCACGGTGTCCATCCCATCATTGCGAGTACTGAACAAGTATCGCCCATCCTGCACAACGGTTTTCAGAACGATGGTGAAGTACCCTTCCACGCAGACCTTCTCGTCCAGTAGCTTGCCGATGGTCTTAAACTTCTCGCCACCGTCTCCGTCACGTTCGCTGTGGCCGAAAAAGTAGACCACAACATCGTCCGGCAGTTCCTTTGCCCGCATCAGCAAGGCGTTGAAGTTAGCTGCCATGTCGGTAAACTTCTGGTATCCGGCAACCTTTGCGTTCCGCATGAACTCGCCGGTCATAAGATAGGTGGCATCGTCAATGACGATGGACTTACGCTTGGTGCTGTGGATTGCGGCATCAATCTTGCCATAGTCGTTGGTGATATAGGTTTTCATGTTGCTACGGAACGGTAGCGGCTTGCCAAGCACGTTGATAACCGCCACCTGTTCAGGGTCAAAGTTCCGAAGCGAAGCGGACTTGCCGCTACCAGAGTGACCGTAGACCATTACTAATACTGCCATCAGTTGTTCTCCTTCCTCGCTTCTTTTCTCGCTTTACGGCAAGCCGGGCAACGCTTAGGCAATGCCATGTTATGCGATTCAAAGAAAATGCGCTCTGCGCGAGAAATCTCGAATGCTTTGCCGCAGTCGCGACAAGTTTTCTCAATGCTTGTGTTCTCGTCCCACGAAGCCCTTCTTGCGGCATCTTCGACAGCAAACGCTTCCTTTAATCCGTCATAAGGGCTCCTGACAAGCGTATGCTGCGGTGCGTGACCGTGCTTGCGGAGCGTTTCCTCCAAATTGTTCCTTTTGCAGCTTGTGCAAAGAGTTTCCGTGCTGTTTTGGAACACTGAAAACGGCTTATTGCACTTTTCGCAGTGCTTGATTTCTTTCTTGTATTTGCCCATTTTTCTTTCCTTTCTTCGGCTTCATTAGGCTTCATTGTTCTTACTTTGGCTTAACTTGGCTGCACAAAATCAGTTAGCCATCAGTTCCGCCAACTGTGCACGGAGATCTTTCAACTCCGCTTCCCTGTCCTCGATTTCAGACTGCAAGTCCTCAATCTCGGCCAGCCGGTCAGCTTCTTTGGCTTCTGCCATCTGCTCGTTGGTCATAAAGTACACGCCGTCCTCCGGCTCGGTCACGCCACCGAATCTGTCAAGGTTAATCATCTTTTGGTCTCCCTCTCTTGCGTTCCTCTTTGATTTGCAACGCACTGTGCCACTGGTCTTTGTCGATTTCGATGGTAGACCACCGGTAGTTACATACAAGACACTTCTTGCGTCGAGTGATGCTGTCGTGTTCAGGCCGGCTGTCAACTGTTGTGATGTTGTCGCTACCGCACATCGGGCATTTCATTGTACATCCCTCCACTCGTTTGTGTGGTGGGCTACACGCTTGATTTTGCGGCATTCTTGCTCGCTGCGTTCGTCCATCTCCTCGCTGACTGCCAACGCACACAGCAAGATAGCCGTTGCGAGAAGCCCGCAGGATATGATTACCCAGCCAAGCATCTGCGCTGTGGTCTGACAGCCCTGAATCGCATCGCCGCATCCGACTGCTGCAATAGCCGCGACCAGACCAAGCATGGACAGCGCCATTCCTTTCAAAGTTTTCATTGGTTCTCCTTAGTTCAAAATGATGTCAAACATAAACGGTTTTCTTCCGTTTATCACAATTGTTGCGTTCAGAACCTGCGCTATTTTTGCAAGTGTTTCAGTTTTAACACCAGTCTTGTACGGTTCTTTGTTCGGGCTGGTAATGTTGTAAACTGTTTGCTCGGACAGCCCACTCCTGTGAATAAGCTCAAGAGCGCTCATGTTTCGCTTTTTAAGCGCTGCTTTCAGTGTCATCTGTTCTCTCCTTAGCTTTTCACTGAATGCCCAAAAATCCAGATGGTTGCCATCAGAGCGCCAATGCCAATGATTGCACGCGTTGCGTTTACGCCAACCAAAAGGTCAATCCGGTGAATCAGCCAGAAGTTCAGCAGGAACGCTGCGAGAATCAGTGCTAAGAAGATTCCCCAGATCAGGACGATTTCTACCAGTGCTTTCATCTTTGTCCTTTCTATTATGTATGTGTTCCAGCCGGTCTTTCTCCCGGCTGTGCCAGCGGATTTCCCGCTTTCCGTAATACTTACCGTTCATAGGTCAACTCCCCTGTTGCAAGCATCTGTGACACCTCGCCGTAATGCTTGCCCAGCTTGTCCGCAATGGCTTGTACTTCTCCGATGGATGGAAACGTCTTTTCCGGCTTCTTCTTTTCTTGCTGTTTGATTTTGTACGCTGCCTTCGCGTTCAGGTTTGCCTTTGCGTTGTAGGCTTTCTTTGCGCATCCATTGTGGTACTTCTGCGATGCTACTTTTTTCAGCATCGGCTTTCCGCAGTATGCGCAAAACGCCTTACGGGGCTTGAATGTAATTCCAGCTTTCTTGTGCTTCCTGTCACGCTCTTTGTCAACCTTTCGCTTGCATTCTGAACAGTACTTTCTTGTCGGTCTGACCACGCCAAGATACAAGCCGCAGAGCTCACAGTACTTTTCTTCCACGCTGCATCTCCTCTTTCAGTCTGGCTTCCCGATTGTGCCGTTCAAAGCACTGGTTGATGAATTTCTCCATCCACAGCACCTTGTTTGCATCGTTTTTTGACACACCAGCAGACATCGCAAGCTTCAGTCTGCGCTTGCGGCTTTGTGCTTTGCGAAATTTCATCACCAGCACTCACCAGCCTTTTTGATGATGAACTCAGGCACGTTCCTGCCGGTAGTCCGACACAGGCAGACGCACTTGGCAACCCAAATATCAAAAGAAGCAGAAGGGATGCAGCACGTTGCATTTCGCTTAAAGCTTTCATCATCTGGTTTACTCAGCCAAACAGAAACTGCCTTGTAGCAGTACGCTTCCGTGACGCTGCACCATTCGATGCTATACCCATCCAAACACAGTCGGTTCATAATACGCATTGCCATAAGCTTTGCTTCGATGAGCTCTGCTTCTGTCCACTTGAGCTTATCTGCTTCATAGACCTTGACCGCCTCGTCAATGGCAAACTTTGCATCATCTGGATGCTCAAGGTCAACCTTTAAGGTGATAATCTGTTCCATGTTCAGTCCTCCCATCCTCCGAAATCTTGCTGTTCTGCAACAGCCCTGGTCTCGATTTTCGGCGTGATGCCCAGCTTCTTGAGCTGTTCATGGATGAGCTTTTCACCCTCGACCGTCCAAACCGTCGTGTTCGGGATATAAGTCTTGCCGTTGGAGCGCTGAATGGCTTTGCCTTTTCGATTCTTGGTGTATCCCTTGCCTTGATAGGGCTTGTACAGCACCCACTGACCATCGCTGTCTTTGTACTGAACTCGCTGGCTGTAAAGCAGCTTGTTCAGCTTTTCAGCAGTCAGACCGTAGTCCTTCGCAATGCTGGTGGCCGTCCGGCAGTTGTCCGCAATGCACACAGCACGAGCGAACTCAGCATCCGGCGTCAGCTCTGCAATCCGCTTGTCCTTCTCCTCCAGCTCCTCATGCGCTGCGATCAGTGCAGTTGCAAGGAGCTGCGAGCGAGTAAGCTGCGGTGCGTTGTAGCTTCCAGTCTTACGGATTGTAGGAAGCACATCGTTCGTTACCCATCTGCGGAACGGAGCCGCTTCCGGTTTGTCGCTGCGAAGAATTATATGGTACAGACCGCTTTCGTTGACGATTACCATTTCCTGTTTGCCGCCAAGGGTGTCAATCAGACTGACACCCTTTTCGTCATCATCTAATCGGTCAGCAGCCATGCGGTTATTGCTAATACCAAGCACAGCGCACACGTCTTTCAGAACGAACCATGCTTCGCCGTCCATATCAACCGTGCGAACTTTGCTGTTCTGATATTCAAAAACTTGAATGTTTGCCATTTTTTCTCTCCCTTCTTACACTCCCGAATCCTGAATATTCAAAATCCGGCAGATGCTTTTCTTGATGCCGGGCGTTTCCAGCTTCCCTGTCTTAACCTTGAAAAGGTAAGAACGGTCAAAATATCGTCCGGTGTCCTCCTTGACTTTTTCAATCAACCAGTCATTGGTCTTGTCTTTTTGGATAAGAGCAATCTCGATTTGTTTGCCAAAGTCACACAGAGGTTTTTTTTCAGCCATTATTTCACCTCCGGCTATTGATTTTTACGCATAAGTGTAATATAATGAAGTTGCTAGAAATCATTCATTACGCCTTCGCGGTACGGTCTTAGTATAATACGCTTTCGCGTAAAATGCAAGGCTTTTTTAAGCGTTCGCGTAATTTCAGCAAACCTTACAATGCGAGGACTGGAATTATGGCAAACTTGTACGAAAATATTGAAAAACTCTGCAAGCAGCGTGGAGTAAACGTGACCACCATGTGCAAGGAATCGGGCGCAAGCCGTGGGTCTTTGACCGATTTGAAAAACGGTAGAAAGCAGACCCTGAAATATGAGACGCTTGACAAGATAGCTTCTTATTTTGAAACAAGCGTGGATGCTTTGGTTTCTGGCGAGCGAAAAGAAAACCCGCCCCAGCAGCCGAAAAGTGAAGTTGACGCGGATATTAAATGGATTGAGCAGAAGCTAGTAGAGATGCCGAAAGAAAAGCGTGAAGCTTTGATGAAGCTTATCAGAACTATGTGAGGTGACGGCGTGGGCAAAAAGAAATTTAGCAAAGAAGAACTACTGAACGACAAAAGTTCTCACATGGGTGATAGGTTTTTATTTGCCTTCGGTGCGCTTTTCTTGTTTGCTTCATTTATTTTCCTTGTGTATTCTTCAACCGCCTTTTTAATCGTTGCAGCCATTGGGGCTATGATGTTGATAAAAGGTAAACGCGGATACGATATGTTTCTTGAAAGAGAAAAGCTCAAAACAAAAATGTACGAAACACCTGTGTCCGCAAAGATTGTAGGCTCTGGTGAAAGCAAGAAGGCCGGAAGCGCCGCACTTCGTTCCGCTGTTGGCGGTTCAATTGCCGGATTGCCCGGTGCCGTTTACGGTGTAGCATCCGCAAAATCTAAAACCAGCGTCACGTTTTATGTGACGTATGAAGATGGGCATCACGGAAGCGAAACTGTAAATTCCGATTCTAGCCGGTTCTTAAAACTGATGAAAGTCTGTAAGGATTGACCCGGTACAAATAAAACCCCTTGCGCCGGGCTTTTGGTAGCCTTATGCGCAAGGGGTTTTGTCATGCGTTAGTTATTATTTCTTTAGCTGCCGGAATCTTTTCAGGATGTTCCAGCAGCCATGCAATAAATTGGTCAATCCTGGCTCTTTCTTGTTCGCTCATTGTGGCATATCCTCCCGATCGGCAAGTGCGGATGTTCATTTGATACGATTATACATCTTTCTGTTGTACAGTCAATATCATTTTAACAACTTCGTAAAAATCGAATGTTTTCTGCGCATCCATTACTTCACATCAGGGAAGCCACGAGTGTTTAAGTCAAAAGGGACAACGCCTATCCATCTTTCCTCCAATCACAGCTCTACGAGCTGTCCGTCAATGCGTTCGATGCTGTCTGCCGGGTCGCATCCATTGTCTAGGGCGGCTACGGCGCGTTCCAGAATGCCTTTTGCTTCGAGGTAAGCATCTTTATCAGCTTCATACCCAGAAAGGCTCAGGACAAGCTCCAGCGTCCGTCTGCGAGCGTATGGGATAATCAGAGCATCTACGGTTCGGTTCATTAGCTTTCCTCCCACGGTTCAGGTGTGTGCGGCTTCCCATCGGGAACGCTGGCAGGCATTCCGTCGATGATTGGCATACGTTCATGGTTCCAGATTACAGTTTCTTTCATTTTTGTTCCACTCCTCTTTGGAATTTTTTGACAATACAGTTATAACATAGGCTGCTGTTGGTTCTCCATAGCAGCTTTTTCCATTTTTTGGCTTGTCGAATCCAGCAGTTTTTCCGGATTTTGTTGAAAGGGTGAGAATTTATGGATGAATATTTAGTAAGAACAGCCAAAGCATTGGAGATAGCTCGAATGCGTTCCGGCTTGAGCCAGCAGAAATTGGCGGCAAAAATGGGCGTGAATCGTGGCACGATAGCAAATTGGGAGCAAGGTCTGGCAGCTATTTCCCTTCCGATGGCTATGCGCTGGTTCACCTGCTGCGGCGTATCGGTGGCTCGATACATGGACGCTTGCATTCATCCGGGACTGCTGGAACATCTGGAAGATGACCTTTCCGATTTGGAGAAACGGCGGATTCTCATAGATGCTATGATGGAGTGTTCCTCCTATGAGATAGATGCCTTGTTATACATCCGGTACGGAGATCACAGCTCAGACCATATCGGCGTATTGACTGAGATTCTGGCAAACCTTCACACGCCGTTGAAAGACAGGGTCGCTGTCTGCCGGATGGTGTCTGGTAGCTATGAGATGGCACAGGCTACTGGAACAGACCCAGACCCGAACGGAACCGCCCCAAAGATGGAAATTCTTTATCAGGCGCAGGATGCTGGAACAGAAGCAGCCATGAAGTCCAATGATTCCTATACCGTGAATCCCAATAATATAAGCGGCTGATTGTCGAATTATCGCAGTTTTTACGGTATACAGGGGGACGTGCTCCACTTTTTGTACACAATAGGCCTGTTATAAATATAGTTTTAGGTTGTCATTTTGTTCCCCATAGGCTTGTAAATGGCAGATTTTCGCGGATGCAATTAACGAGTTTTCGTGAAATTTTCGTTCATTAAAGCGTGACTTGTCAATTCGTCCCACATTGGTTTGATTACACTCCATTTCCTGTACACGATAGAACCGTCAGGTAGGTTATAGAGCTTGATGGACGTTTCTTATTCAGCAAAAAAGTTGTCGTTTTCCACAATCTGCCCGTTGAAGAGAAGAAATTGTTGAAAATGTATCGTCGTCACTATTTGATGATGATTATTTATCTCTTGTTTATCTCTTGTTTATATATATAGTAAGAACGTGTACAAAAAGTGGAGAATTGTGTACATAAAGTGGAGGAACGTGTACAAGAAGTGGATGGTATCGTGTACAAAAAGTGGAGTATCGTGTACAGAATGTGGAAGTCGATTGTTGAAAAAATAATTGTGTACAGAATCATTGACGTGTACACGATACAGTGGTATAATAGGGTAGAAGAAATGAGGTGATGCAATGCCAGAACTGACAGGAAACAACCTTGTCGAAAAGAGCAAGGCATTGGTTTGGGCGAAGTTTACGGACTACACAGCAGGCGAGCTTCGGCTGCTTGAGGTCTATCTGAGCCGTATCAATCCGAGAGACCCCGA
>JABLTL010070180.1_pt1 | contig 10529 bp, 10 predicted proteins | sample 7160151 | NCBI WGS metagenome assembly JABLTL01 (sample SAMN14651223, study PRJNA627086) | human gut metagenome | isolation source: feces | host: Homo sapiens
ACGGACGCGAAGTCCAAGAAAGGAAGCCGATATACCGATTGCTCCATCATTATACAGCTTAAGCAACAAGATGGATAATTCCTTACTGGCTGTAAGGGATATTAACCATAAATATATTGTAGTAGAAAGGAGTATTTTTTTGAAAAATTTATTTTATGATGGTTTTAATTCTGAGTTGATTGAAACCGCTTTTTTCGATGGGATTTTTGAAATTCCTATTTTGAAAGCACCTTCAGAAATTGTGCTTCCGACGGTTGCTGTCCCTTTTTCAAAACGGAAAGCACTCACTGATCCGGCAAAAGAGATGCTTGTGTTCTATGAACATGATTTTCATTTTCGTGATTTTGTCAGCGTTCCACAGAATTATATGGGTGAACTGAAAAAGGTTCAAATCATTTCTACACCAGACTGTTCTCTCTATCGTGATATGCCACTTTGGGCGCAAATTGCAAATATCGGTGTAAATCGTTCCATTGGATATTATTTGCAGGAGCAAGGAAAATACGTTATTCCAAATGTTCGATGGGGCGATGAACGGACATATAGCCGAAAGTATTTTGATTCTGCACCGGCATTTGCAGGTGTGCCGAAAAACAGTATTGTTTCTATCGGAACATATGGTTGCAGCCGGACGCGGGAGGATAAGTATTATCTTGAAGCAGGACTTGACTCTATGTTATCCGAATTGAATCCGCAAGCCGTTATCGTATATGGTTCATACAATCCCCGAATTTTTGAAAAATATGAAAGATACACTCATTTCCATCATCTTCTGGATTGGACTTGTAAGCAATTTTGCACTTGTTCATTCAAATGAAGGGGCGTTTACGCGCAGTCAGACTCGTGAAAATGGCAAAATGGTTATAAAACTCAGGCTTAATAATGGTGGACATGGCCAAAAAGGATTAGAGTTACTTGATAAATATGGTATCAAATACAATATAGTAAAGATTTATCCGAATGGTGTTCGTATTGGCAATGTTCCTAATCACAAGGAGCGAAGTAAACAGAAAGGTACTGGGCAGTCTTGGTTTCCTAAATCCTGGACAGAAAAAGATATTCGCCATGCTGGCGAACACGTTGCTGGATTAAAATCTAACCGCCATGTACCTGATGGGAAAACTATATATGGTGTTTATAAAGGTGTTCGTGTTGGTGTTAAACGGACATATGGAAAAATAGCAACGGTATTTCCTGATGCAGACCAGAGTTCGGTAATTAAAAGGAGGCATAGAAAATGAAATTTACAACAATGAAACAGGCTGCACAATTTCGCATAACAGAGAAAGAAGATAATTATTGGATTGAAGATTATTGGAAAGCAGCTATTGAAATTTTTACGAAAGATTGTGCGAAGACAATGAAATTTTTCCAGAATGATTGTACTGATGAAGAATTTTATTGGCTTTCGGAAATCTTCGAAGAAATTGCAGAAAAAACACAAAGCAAAGAACTTATTTCTACCTGGCGTTCGCGGCTCGCTTCTGTTAGTTCCGAAAATTATTGTCAGCAAAATTTCACGTCAAAAGAAATGCGGCAATATGTTGATTATTCCGAATATGTTAGAAGCATAAAACAGGAGATAGACTATGCAGAAGGTAGAATTGGCGAATAGTTTTCAGTGAGGAAAATAATATAAAAGTACGTGATCTATGTAACATCAGGGAAAAAGCCAGCCCTCTTCTACACGGACACATTGCGAGGCTTTCGAGCGCAGGGCTGCGCTAGCGATCGCCACAAAGCCCCATCGATCAAGCCTCGAAGAGGCGCGCCGGGGCGACTGGCGATTAATAGGCGCGCGGTCCGGAGCCGAAAACGCAGCACCCGTGGCCGTGTGAAGATGGGACTGGCTTGTCCCGAAGTTTGTGCGGAGCCTCACGTAGAAGACGAGGAAAAGTTCCCTGGAAGTTGTTCCCTTGGTTTGCGCGGAGCCCCATGTAAAGAGTGGGAAACCTTCCATGGAAGTCAGTTTTCCCGGTCAGCGCGGAGCTCATGTAAAGCAGGAGAAAAACCTTCGGAAGTCAGAGGAATACTTGCCGGAGCGGAACGGGTATGATACACTATAGCCATATGATGCAAGAAAGAATACCCGCAAGGAAAGAAATAGCATAGGAAAGGAACGACATAATGGGAGAAACGAAGCATATCTTAAAGCGAAGCGAGCAGAAGAAAGAGAACATGTGGTCCACGGAAGATATTTTTGCAAGCGACGAGGCCTGGAAAGCGGAATTCGCAGCCATCAAAGGCGAAGAGCAGGCGCTTGCCGTCTATGCCGGCCGCCTGAGCGAGAGCCCCGAAGCACTCCTCGAATATCTCAGAAAATCCGAAGAACTGGGACTTCGCATCGAAGATCTGTACAACTACACCTTCCTGAAAAACGACGAAGATACTAAAAACACCGTATATCAGGGCCTGAAAGGACAGATGACCGGATATCTGGTACAGTTCCAGCAGGCTACCGCCTTCGAGACGCCAGAAATTATCGCCATCCCGGAGGAGACCCTGCAGAAATTCTACGAAGAGTGCCCCGAGCTTCGCCTCTACGAGCGCTACATGTATCGTGTCCGCCGCAGAAAAGAGCACATCCTCTCCCAGGCAGAGGAGAGCATCCTTGCAGCCGCAGGAGAAATGGCGGAGACGCCCACGCAGATGTTCGTCAACTTCGTGAATGCCGACCTGACCTTCCCCAGCGTAAAGGATGTCACCGGCGAAGTCTATCCGCTCACGAACAGCACGTATATCGCCCTGATGGAATCTCCCAAGGCGGGTCTGCGCCGCGCGGCGTTTGAGAACCTGTACACGACGTATGAGAAATACAAGAACACGGAGGCAGCCATGCTGAATGCCGAAGTAAAGAAGAACATTTTCTTTGCCAGAGCAAGAAAATACGGCTCCGCCAGAGAAGCTGCCCTGGACCGCACGGAAGTACCGGTATCTGTATACGATAATCTGGTACAGGCGGTTCATCAGAATATGAACGCGATGCACCGCTATACGGCGCTTCGCAAGAAGCTGATGCAGTTGGACGAGCTTCACATGTATGATGTATACACCAGCCTCGTTCCGGACTGCGACAAGAAGATTTCATTCGACAAGGCGAAGGAAGATGTGCTGGCTGCCATGCAGGTCTTCGGCCCGGATTACTGTGCCGTGCTGGAGCGCAGCTTTGAGGAACGCTGGATGGATATTTACGAGAACGAGGGCAAGAGACCCGGTGCGTATTCCGCCGGTGTGCGCGTGCATCCCTTCATACTTCTGAACCATAAGGACAACCTGGACAGCGAGTTCACGCTGGTGCATGAGCTGGGTCATGCTATGCACTCCTACCTCAGCACGAAGAACCAGCCGCCGGTATATGCGGATTACGTGATCTTCGTTGCCGAGGTGGCTTCTACCTGCAACGAGGCGCTGCTGATGCAGTACCTGCTGGGAAGAACAGAGGATAAGAAAGAGAGGGCATACCTGATCAACTATTTCCTGGAGCAGTTCCGCACGACCGTATACCGTCAGACTATGTTCGCAGAATTTGAGCTGAAGATTCATGCTCTTGCGGAAGCTGGAGAGGCGCTGACGGCGGACGTTCTGAAGGAGATCTACTATAACCTGAACCGGGAATATTACGGTGATGCGATGGAGGCGGATCCGCTGATCGCGATCGAGTGGGCGCGTATCCCGCACTTTTACTACAATTTCTACGTATACCAGTATGCGACCGGATTCTCCGCCGCGATGGCGCTGTCCCGCCGTATTCTGACTGAGGGCGAATCGGCGGTGAAGGATTACCTGAAGTTTTTAAGCTCCGGATGCTCCGCCGATCCGATTTCTCTCCTGAAGATCGCGGGAGTAGATATGACGACACCGGAGCCGGTCAGCCAGGCGCTGCAACAGTTTGATGAGCTCGTGACGGAGATGGAAGCGCTGATGGCGTAGAACATCAATAAAGCCTTGACAAATACAGGGGAAACGATTATATTCTATTTCAGAGTTCGCTCATGGGGCGAAAAATTCAGGAGGAAGTGCATAGATGAATAAGTTAGAATTGATCGCAGCAGTTGCTGCTAAAGCAGAGATTTCCAAAAAAGATGCAGAGAAGGCAGTAAAGGCAGTGACCGATGTGATCGCTGAGGAGCTGAAGGCCGGCGGTAAGGTACAGATGGTTGGCTTCGGTACTTTCGAAGTTTCCGAGAGAGCAGCCAGAGAGGGCAGAAATCCCAGAACCGGTGCCACAATGAAGATTGAAGCGACCAGAATGCCGAAGTTCAAGGCAGGCAAGGCTCTGAAGGATATGATGAACGAGCAGTAATCTGAGGAGTGAAGTTGAGAGGGAGCCGGCAGGCTCCCTCTTTTATAACCGCGAGGAATGATGCGGAAGATACAGAACTTGAGTTCGCTGGATTTATTTTAGGAGGAAGAGAAGATGCGTCTGGATAAATATCTGAAGGTGTCCCGCCTGATCAAGCGCCGCACCGTGGCGAATGAAGCCTGCGACGCGGGCCGTGTGACGGTGAACGGAAGACCGGCCAAGGCGTCCGCGGAGGTGAAGGTCGGCGATGTGATTGAGATCGGATTCGGCAATAAGGCCGTGAAGGTTCAGGTCACGGATATTAAGGAGACCACGAAGAAGGATGAGGCGAAGGAGATGTTCACATACCTCTAAGCGCGGCGGCATATAATGCTAAAAAGCATACGAGGTGTTGAATTTGGAGGAACAGAAGGCGTCTGCGGAGGGAATGGCCGGAGAACATACCCTGGCGATGACGAGGTGCAGTGAGCTATCACTGACAGGAGTCCGGGAGGTTCGTTCCTTTGACGAGAATGAAGTGAAGATGGATACGTCCTGCGGAATCCTGCTGATTCGCGGAGAGGGTCTGCATGTGAAGTCTTTGGTGCTGGAGAAGGGTGAGGCCCGTGTCGAGGGAAAGGTTGAGTCCTTACAGTATCAGGAGGAGAAAGGCTTTGTGAAGAAGGGAGAGAGTGTCTTCTCCCGCCTGTTTGGTTAAGTATGAGCGGACAGATCCCGGCGGAGGCGGCTGTCTTTCTTCACGCGCTTCTTCTGGGAGCGAAGTTCATGTGCCTGTATGACGGACTCCGGCTGTGCCGCTGGCTGCTGCCGCATGGGCGGCGTCTGCGGGACGCGGAGGATATTCTGTATTGGGTCTACTGCGGGCTGTGGGCGTTTGCGCAGGCTTTCTATGAGAACGACGGGAAGATTCGATGGTACTTTACGGCAGGAATTGCCATTGGTATGATTCTTTGGAATTATATTTGCTCCGGAATATTGAAAAAGACGCTCCGATGGGTTACAATGAGGAAAAAGGGACGGACGGAGCCGAAAAGGAGACAGAGCGTGCGTGATTCAACCAAACGGAACAGGAAGAAAAAAGGAAATCGAAACCGAAGTGTGTTGCCCATTTTCTTCGTAGTTGCCGCGCTGCTTACTGTGTTGACAGTCTATACGCGCAGCCTTCAGAAGGCGGATGCTGTATATGCGGCCAGGGTGGATGCCTTGCAAAATGAGGTGGACACAGAGAAGCAGCGGCAGGAAGAGCTGGAAGAGAAGAGCGTCTATGTTCAGACCAAAGACTATATCGAACAGATCGCCAGAGAGAAACTGGGACTGATTAATCCGGACGAGACGATTATCCGCCCGGAGAATTAGAGAAACGGCTGCGGCCGTTTCTTTTTGTGTGTCGAAATATTTCCTTTCGCGGCCGTCCGCTTTTGACAGAATTTTCATTTCCCGCGTGCTAGAATTCCGGGTATCACCGTGATATAGTTGGGAGGACTTGGATATGAATGTGGCGGGAACCGTACTTCTCTTTTGCAGTGTTTATCTGATCGGTGTATGGATCGGAAGGATACAGGCCGGAGGCAGCCGGAAGGCGCTGCGCAAAAATATGCAGTGGAAGAACCGGTATCGGGAGCATCTGACGGAGATGCGCCTGCGCAGTACGGCTGACGCGTTTCATGGCCTTTCTTCCGCCTTCCGGGAGAGTGGAAGCCGAAGCTTTGACCGGGCGAACCGGGAGATTGCCGCGACCGCGCTGGCAGAGACGGAGAAGGAGATCTGCCAGCCATGCGGAGGCTGCCATCTGGGGAAGATGCAGCTGCAGAAGGATACATATTATCTGCGTTATCTTATGACAGCATTCGGTAAGAACGGGCGGATCAATACGGACGATATGCCTCGCATATTTAACGAAACCTGCTGTGAGATGCCGAAATACCTGGACGAGCTGAATGAGGAGCTGGAGCGCTCGCAGGTTCAGATTGACTGGAAGAAGCGCTTCCTGGAGAGCCGGGAGGTAGCAGCGCTTCAGTTTCAGGAGGCCGAGAATATGCTTCTTGCGATTGCGTCCTCCGGAGAGGAATGGGAGGATGTGACGGAAGAGTGGGATGCTGCCGTCCGTAGAGAGTGCCGGAAGCTGCGCCTGCGTCTGGGACGTATTCTGGTGGAGTCGGATCACCGGGGGCATCTTCAAATTCATATGATTCTGCAGACCGGAAGTCGCCGCCCGGTTCCGTCGAGGGAGATTGCGGATGCGGTCGGTCTGGCTCTGAAGCGGCGATTTCGTGTGGAGGAGAATGGAAAGAGTATGATCGGCCGGGAGGCGGCCCGCGTGGTTCTGATGGAGGAACCGGTGTACGGCGTGTGCCTCGGCGTCGCCCGGGCAGTCGGAGGCGGCGGAGATATTTCCGGCGATAATTATTCGGCGATGGAGCTTCCGGAAGGACGTTATCTGCTGTGCCTTTCGGACGGTATGGGAAGCGGCGCGGCGGCCTGCGAGGAGAGCGAGGCTGTCGTGGAGCTGACGGAACAACTGATGGAGTCCGGCTTCAGCCTGGAAGGAACGGTGAAGTCAATCAATTCCGTGCTCCTTCTGCGGGAAGGTGAGCAGTGCCCGGCCACGCTGGATCTGCATTGCCTGAACCTGTACACGGGAGATTTGAGCAGCCGAAAGCAGGGGGCGGCCGCGACCTTTATCAAAAGGGGCGAGAAGGTCACCGTGCTGGAGTCGGCGGATATGCCGATCGGTTGGAACCGGAATGTAACCGGGGAGGAGTCGGTCAGCCAGCTGGAAAAGGAGACCTTCGTTGTTCTGGTCACGGACGGCGTGGTGGAAGCACTCCCCGGCACAGATAAGGAGGAGTTCCTCGCGGAGATTCTGCGGCGCGTCAAGGGCGGAAATCCGCAGATGATGGCGGAAGATATCCTGGCGCTGGCTGTCGGTCAGGAAGAGCCGCGCGATGATATGACCGTGCTGGTGGCGGCCATACAGAGCCGGAATTGACACCGCGGGAAGTTGTGTGTTATAAAGACGAAAGAGAAAGGGTGTGACGAAATGACAGATCGGGTTCGGAAATATATCCGGCAGTATCAGCTACTGCAGGAGGGAGACCGCGTCACCGTCGGTTTAAGCGGCGGTGCCGATTCGGTCTGCCTTCTTTTGTGTATGAAAGCGGTGCAGGAGGAATACCGGCTACAGCTACAGGCGGTTCATGTGCATCATGGGCTTCGCGGCGAGGAGGCCGACCGGGATGCGGCCTTTGCAGAGTCGCTCTGCCGGAAGCTTGCGGTGCCGTTTCGCCTGCGGCACGCGCGGGTGCGAGAGCTTGCGCGGCGCGAGGGGCTCTCCCTGGAGGAAGCCGGGCGGATTCTGCGCTATCAGATTCTGCGGGAGGAGTCGAATGGCGGGAAGATCGCCGTGGCGCACCATCGGGATGATCAGAGCGAGACACTGCTCTTTCATATGGTCCGGGGAACCGGAATCCGTGGGCTGGCCGGGATGCTGCCGGAGAAGGACGGGATCATCCGGCCGCTGCTGTGTGTGGGCCGTGCAGAGATCGAGGTGTATCTTCAGTCGGTGGGGCAGGAGTACTGTGTGGACAGCACGAATGCGGATACTGCTTATGCAAGAAACCGTATCCGGTGTGAGCTCCTTCCCTGGCTTCGCGACAACATGAACCCGCGGGTATCGGAGCATCTGGCGGAGCTGGCGGAACAGGCTGCGCAGCTGGATGCCTGGCTGCAGGAGGAGACCGTGCAGTGGCTGGATCGTTACGGTGAACGGACGCCGCGCGGAATTCGGATTCCGGTGAAGGAGTGGAAAGAGCTGCCTGCGCCGCTGATGGCGCCGGTGCTTCTCGAAGCACTGGAACAATGCGGCGGGAGACGGGATATCGGTTCCGTGCATATCCGGCAGATCGAAGCGCTGATGGAGGCGGGCGTCGGCAGCCGGGCCAGTCTTCCAGGCGGCCGGGAGGCGGAGCGGGAGTATACAGCAGTTTTTCTCGGTTCTGGCCGTGAAAAGACGGTACATGAGCTCCCGGAGTGGCATATGACGGTATATCCGGTGCAAAAAGGCCAAAAAATCGAAGAAAAGCAGTATACGAAATGCTTTGATTATGATAAAATAAAAGATACCGTTCTTCTCAGGTACCGGCAGACCGGAGATTATCTGGAACTTGCCGGAACCGGAAAGAAGACTGTGAAGAGATACATGATCGATCGGAAGATCCCGGCAGCCGTGAGGGACAGCGTCCCCGTCTTCGCGGATGGCAGCCATGTCCTGTGGATCGTCGGTTATCGAATCAGTGAAGAATATAAAGTGACAGAGCAGACCCGGAGGGTTCTGCAGATTACTGTAGGAGGAAAAGAAGATGAGTGAGACAATCCATACCCTGATTCCGGAGGAAGAGGTAGAGAAGAGAATCTGTGAGATCGCCGCCCAGATCAGCAAGGATTACGAAGGAAAGAGCGTTCACCTGATTTGTATTCTGAAGGGTAGCGTGATGTTCATGAGCGAGCTGGCGAAGCGTATTACCGTTCCGGTTACGATGGACTTTATGAGCTGCTCCAGCTATGGTTCCGGCACTGTATCCAAGGGCATCGTCAAGATCGCCAAGGATCTGGATGAGCCGATCGAGGGCAGAGATGCTCTGATCGTGGAGGATATCATTGATTCCGGCAATACGCTGTCGTATCTGATCGAGATCCTGGGCAAGCGCAAGCCGGCAAGCCTTCGTCTGTGTACGCTGTTGGATAAGCCTTCCCGTCGGGTACATCATGAAGTAAAGGTGGATTATACCTGTTTCCAGATTGAGGATCTGTTCGTGGTAGGATATGGTCTGGATTATGACCAGCGCTACCGCAACCTGCCCTATGTTGGCGTGATCGAAAACGTATAAGAGAAGGAGATTGGGAATTTGAATCAGTCAGGAAGACCTTACCCGATGTTAATGCCCGTGGTTTTCATGCTGGTCGTTGTCTTTGCGATGAGCAGCCTGCTGCGCGGCAGCAGCAATAGCGATACGGACAACAGCAACCAGGTGGAGCTTATTGAGCAGCTGGAACTGTCAGCGGTTGATTCTGTCCGCGTGACACAGGCGCAGCAGGTGCCGACCGGCCGGGTCGTATACACGCTGAATAATGGCGCCGAGTATGCTTTTCAGACTCCGGACGTAAATGAGATTGTAGCGATGCTGAACGAGCACGGTTTCGATCATTATACGGTCAGTGCCGTACAAAGCAGTACCGACTGGACGTCCATGCTTTCAACCGTGCTGATGGCGGTGACCCTTTTTATGCTGGTAATGCTGCTGATCCGGGGGAATGCTCCGCAAGGCGGCAACAATCGTTTGATGGATTTCGGCAAGAGCCGGGCTACGATGGTTACCAACAGTAAAACCCACTTTGACGATGTCGCCGGACTCACCGAAGAGAAGGGAGAGCTGGCGGAGATCGTGGATTTTCTGAAGGACCCGGAGAAGTACAACGCCATGGGCGCGCGCATTCCGAAGGGCGTGATCCTGGTGGGCCCTCCCGGAACCGGTAAGACCATGATGGCCAAGGCGATTGCCGGTGAGGCCGGAGTTCCGTTCTTCAGTATCTCCGGTTCAGACTTTGTTGAAATGTATGTCGGCGTCGGTGCTTCCCGTGTGCGCGATCTCTTCGCGGATGCGAAGCACCATGCGCCCTGTATTGTATTTATTGATGAGATCGACGCTGTGGCAAGACAGAGAGGCAGCGGCATGGGCGGCGGCCACGATGAGCGCGAGCAGACGCTGAATCAGCTCCTGGTGGAGATGGACGGCTTCGCGTCGAATATCGGCATTATCGTGATGGCGGCCACGAACCGTGTGGATATCCTGGATCCTGCGATTCTGCGTCCCGGTCGTTTCGACCGCCGGATTACCGTGAATCGCCCGGATGTACGCGCAAGAGAAGAAATCTTGCAGGTACACGCGAAGAACAAGCCGCTGGGAGACGATGTGGATCTGGAGCGCGTTGCGCGCACAACTGCCGGTTTCTCCGGCGCGGATCTGGAGAACCTGATCAACGAGGCGGCGATCCATGCAGCTATCGGCAATCAGAAATACATTTCCCAGAAGGATGTGGAGTACGCATTCGTGAAGATCGGTCTCGGCACCGAGAAAAAGAGCCGCCTGATTTCCGAGAAGGAGAAGCGGATCACTGCTTATCACGAGTCCGGTCATGCGATCCTGTTCCATCTGCTTCCGGATGTGGG
>JABLTL010026733.1_pt1 | contig 10524 bp, 9 predicted proteins | sample 7160151 | NCBI WGS metagenome assembly JABLTL01 (sample SAMN14651223, study PRJNA627086) | human gut metagenome | isolation source: feces | host: Homo sapiens
TAAGGCTAAAAAGAAAGGTGCTCATTTTGAGCACCTTAACTATCATTTGTTATCGATATTAATCGTTGTTTATCACGACTTACTTTCCGATGCAGAAGTGTTGGAAGATGTTGTTGAGGGTTTCTTGCGAGGTGATTTGGCCTCCGGTGATGTCGGCCAGGTCTTCCAAACATAGGCGGAGGTCTTCGGCCAAGAGGTCGGAGGGCAAGCCTGAGGCGAGGCCGTCGATAACGCGTTGCAGGTCGGTCATGGCCTTGTGCAAGGCTTCGAAATGGCGCATGTTGGTCACCATGATGGTGTTCTCGTCGATCTCGGGGATGTTGGCGGCCTCCATGATCTTTTCCTTCAGGAGTTGGATGTTCTCGTTTCGCTTGGCGCTAATGGCCACCTCGTTGTCGACGAACGTCTCGGCCGACAGGTCGGCCTTGTTATGAACCACGATGAGGGGCTTGCCCTCCGTGCGACGCGCCATGTCGTCCCTATCGGCCTGCGTGGGCTTACCGTCGATCATCCAAACAACGATGGCGGCCTTGGCAATCTGCTCATAGGCGCGCTCGATGCCTATCTTCTCGATGGCGTCGTCGGTGGTTCTTATTCCCGCCGTGTCGACAAACCGGAACGTAACACCGTTGATGCTCGCCATACCATCGATGATGTCGCGTGTGGTGCCATCGATGTCGCTCACAATGGCCTTGTCCTCGTTGAGCAATTGATTGAGCAACGTCGACTTGCCCACATTGGTCTTTCCCACAATGGCCACGGGTATGCCTTGCTTGAGCGCCTGACCGGTCTTGAAGCTCTCGCATAAGGTGCGCAATTTCTCGAAGATTTCCGTCGAGAGGTCGTTGATCTCCGAACGGTCGGCAAACTCCAGGTCTTCGTGGTCGGAGAAGTCGAGCTCCAACTCGAGCAGGCTTGTGAGCTTGAGCAACTGCTGGCGCAATCGTTGCAACTCAGAGCTGAAATGGCCCTTCAGTTGACTGACCGCCAAATCGTGCGACGCCTTGTTGTTGGCCGCAATCAGGTCGGCCACGGCCTCGGCCTGCGACAGGTCCATCTTTCCGTTGAGGTAAGCACGCATGGTGTATTCGCCCGGCTCGGCTTGTCGGCATCCGCAGGCTATGAGGGCTTGGATGATGTTTTGCGCGATGTATTGGCTGCCATGGCAACTAATCTCCACCACGTCGTCGCCCGTGTAGGAATGGGGGGCGCGCCACAACGACACCACCACATCGTCGATGGCCTCGCGAGCGCCGGAGGCATCGGCGAGGGTGTGGAGGGTGCCATAATGCAAGGTGTTGGCCTTGCTCTCGGCGAGGCGCTTGCCCGAGGCCGATTGGAAGATACGGTCGGTGTAAGCGACAGCGTTGGCGCCGCTCACTCTAATAACAGAAAGTGCGCCACCCGCCCGAGTGGCGATGGCGCAGATAGAGTCGTGGATGAATGTATTCAATGTTGGATATGTGAATGTGTCAAATGCGGTCGAGCACACGTGTGATGAGTCCGTCGATGTCGCCCTTATAGTTGGTCTCCATCTTCTTAGCACGGCGGTTGGCAATCACCATGCAGCAGGTGGCCGCCTCATGGCCCATGAGTGTGGCCAAACCTGCCAAAGCCGACGACTCCATCTCGAAGTTATTGATTTTCAAACCATTATATTCAAAGCGCTCTATCTTCTCGTTGAGATTGGGATCGGTCAGGGGCAGGCGCAGCTGGCGTCCCTGAGGACCGAAGAAGCCTCCGCACGCCACCGTGATGCCGCGCACCATGTCGTCGCACGCCACGCGGTCGATAAGGGCGGGGTTGGCCGTAGCCACATAGGGGTTGCCCATCTTCAGGTCCCATCCCACAAACTTCTTGAAGGCGGCCTCCAGCTCGAGGTCGCTGGCCTCGTCGCGGCCGGCGTAGAAATTGAGCAGGCCATCGAAGCCAATGCTCTTCACCGAGGCGATATAGGTTCCCGTTGGGGTCTCGGGCTGCAGGCCACCGCAGGTGCCAATGCGCACAAGCGTGAGGGTGCGGTGCTCGCTCTTCTCGGTGCGTGTGGCGAAATCGATGTTGGCCAATGCGTCGAGCTCATTCATCACAATGTCGATGTTGTCGCATCCGATGCCTGTGGAGAGCACAGTGAGACGCTTGCCTTGATAGGTTCCGGTGATGGTGTGAAACTCGCGATTGCTTATCTCACACTCCTTGCTATCGAAATGGGTGGCCACGAGGTCTACGCGGCCAGGGTCGCCCACGAGGATGACCTTGTCGGCCAACTGTTCGGGCAACAGGTGAAGGTGAAATATGCTACCATCGCTATTGATAACGAGTTCTGATTCTGCGAAATATCTGTTCATAGGTAAAAGATTGTATGAGTTGTTAGTTTTCCAATTTTCTTATTCGTTTTGCCAAGGCTCGGCTATCGGCCTGTTGCTGCTCGAGTTGTTGCTCGAGCTTGATGATCTGCGCGCGCAACTGCTGGCGTGCCGAGTGCTGCTGGGCATACTTCTTTCGGTTGTTGTCGAGCGTTGTCTGGGTGTTCGCCATCAGTGTTTCCAACTCCTGCAACTGGGCATAGAGCGTTCGGCTCTCGGCATGCTTCAGTTGCGAGGGCGAGGTGATCACCGTTCGGTCGTTGATGGCAAACTGCACCTTCTTCGTGCTGGTGGCCTTGCCACGCGCTATCATGGCGGCGAGGCGACCGAGGGCGTCCTTGCGCTTTCCAAACTTCCACGTGTCCTTGATGGCGTGGATGTGGGCGAAGCGCTTCAGGTGGGCGTCGTCGATATCATCGGCCTGAAAATCCTTACGGATCGAGGTGGGCTCGAAGGTGTAGATGCAGACGCTGTCGGCCGGCTGGTTGCGGTCGGTCACCAACCATCCCAACGTGTCGTAATCGTCGATCGCCATCAGATACTCGTTGGCGGTGGAGTTGAACGGCAAACCATAGTTTTGCGGCTCATACCACTGGGCGTCATCGTTGTCGTAGGTGGTCATGAAGATGTCGTAGCCTCCCATACTATGCGGACCTTGTGCGGCGAAGAAGAGCGTCACACCATCGCTCGCCAGGAATGGGAAACAAGCTCTCGGATACTCCTTGCCGTCCAGTCCGGCCAACGGATGGGGAGCGCTCCATTGCTTGCCCACAAGGGTCTGGGCCAGCAAGTGGGTGGCGGTAGTATCGCCTTCGGCGTAAATCCTGCGATCGCCAAAATCGTTCTGGTATTGGGTGAGGGGCACGCCACCGTGGCCCACCTTACCCTTGCGAGCCGTGAGGGAGCCCGACTCCTTATTGAGCGGCACCCGACTCAGAAAGTCGGCTTTCGACACCACCACGCTATCGATAAACATCACCTTAGCCGTGGAGGGCAGCATCGACTTAAACAGTTTCTGACCGGAGGTCTCGACGTGTGCCACGGGTTTTACCACCTTCGTTGCCTTGCCGCCTTTCGCTCCTTTCTTTTGCGCCGCCACGGGAAGGGCCATGCACAAGAGGAGCAATATGCCTATATATTTTAATCTCATTGATTTTTGCGTTTTATACAAAGATAATCCATTTTCACGAGAACGCACCCACGCCCCTCCTTATTTTTAGAAAAATTAAGGCGATGACGCATGCCAAGGGCCCAAACGCCAACCATGCCCCACCCTATTTGGTGAGCCTCACGTTGGCGTAGCCCACCAATCGGTCGGTGCGACCTCCTGGGGCTCGATAGTAGACGAGGGCTTGGTATTGGTTCTCCGTTTGGTAGAAATTGCCTTCGGAAGGCACCACCACATAGCTGCCTTCGGGCGTCAGCGTGAGGTATTGGTAGTTGTAATAGCCTTGCTTGAGCCACACGTCGGCCTCGTAGAGCTGCTGCTCGTCGTTCCACGTCATGAGGTATTTGGGGGCGAAGCTATCATAGGTCCAGGCACCATTGAGCCACACATCGTAGGGCAAGCGCTGGCTGTAGAGGCGGAAATGCACCATCAGGTACTCGCAGGTGTTGTCAATTTCCACATTGTCGGAGTTGCGAATGAGAAACGCACCATTGGCATCCTCATCATACACATAGCTGGGGCGTGGCTCGTCGGGCCACACATAGGCATGATACATGGTGCCATCCCACTCCACCGACTCCAGTCCCATAGTGGTGTGGGTCACGTCGAGCATCTCAAACTTCCGGTATTCGTTGCCACCTTGAAAGATGAGGGCGCGGTTGTGGGTCCACGCCAACCCGTTGCCGCTCACCATCTGCGGCTTCGCGTTGACCACGGCGTTATCCCATCGCCCATTCTGCATCACCACCGTCATGATCTGCGAGGCGGGATTGGTTACGCGCACCTGCCCATAGTCGAGCTTCATGTCGACCTGCTGGTAACAACGGTCCACCCCCAAGTCGGTGTTGGTGGTTACGCCCAATCCCACGGCCATCGCCGGCTCCACCACCATGAAGCACACCACGAGCACGGGCTTGTCCTCCTCGTTCTCATCGTAGACGGTCAACTTGTAGTTGCCGCTCATCTTAATGCGGCATTTGCTGTTGGGCAAGCTGAATTGGTAGTGGGTGTAGAGTTGGTTGGTGTTTACCGATTCCTGTAGGTCGTCGATGGTGTTTCCGTTGGTAAATCCCTGACAATAATCGCTCTCGAAAAGTCCTTCCGAGGGGGTCCAGTCGGCCTCACAATGCTCTATCTTATAGCAATAGCGATGGTAGGTGTGGGACAGGTCGTCGAACCCCACGTTCAGCACATCGCCCGCACCCATCGTAACGACGGGCAATGACGTCCAATCGTCGTTGACCACCACCTGCAACGAGGCGATGCGCTCGCTCAGCAACTCATGTCGTTGCGCCGATGCCGCCAGGCACCCGAAGCATGCCAAAAGTATCGATACCCAGAGTTTCTTCATGCTGCAAAGATACATATTTTTCCCTTTAACCCCAATCGGTCATTCGATTTTTAACCTCAATCGGTCATTCGTTTTTAATCACACTTAGTATTCTCTTCCATTCAACACTCAACATTCAACACTCAACATTCAACATTAAAAAGGAAATGCGCTTCCTAAGCTTTTTGGGCCTAAGAAGCGCATCAGGTATTGTCCGAAACCGTTCGTCCCTCACGGGACCTTGGTTTGAGCGGAACAGTTAATCATGTTTAGTCTTCGTCCTTTGTCTCTGCCTCGTGCTCAGCAATGAGCTTCTGCTGGAGGTCGTTGGGCACGAGCTCGTAACTGGCAAACTTCGTTGTGAAGCTGGCGCGTCCACCTGTGAGCGAGCTAAGCGCCACGCTGTAGTTGGACAGTTCCTTCAAAGGAATCTTGGCCTGCAACTTCTGGTAACCGGCCTCGGCGTCCATACCCATGATGATGGCGCGGCGTCCTTGCAGGTCGCTCATCACATCGCCCATATAGTCGGAGGGCACATACACCTCCAGGTCGTAGATAGGCTCCAGGATCTTCGGGCCAGCAGCCTTGAAGGCGTCAGAGAAGGCGTGGCGTGCAGCCAGCGTGAACGAGAGCTCGTTAGAGTCTACCGGGTGCATCTTACCGTCGTACACCACCACGCGCACGTCGCGAGCGTAGCTACCTGTCAGCGGTCCACGTTCCATGCAGTCCATCACACCCTTGAGGATGGCCGGCATGAATCTCAGGTCGATGGCTCCACCCACCACCGAGTTGATGAACACGAGCTTACCGCCCCACGGCAGGTCTTTCTCCTCCTTCGACTTGATGTTCATCTTATACTCCTGGCCGTTGAAGTTGTAGGTCACAGGATCGGGCATGCCCTCAGCGTAGGGCTCCACGATGAGGTGCACCTCACCAAACTGTCCGGCGCCACCACTCTGTTTCTTATGGCGATATTCGGCCTTTGCCTTCTTGGTGAGCGTCTCGCGGTAAGGAATCTTCGGCTCCTCAAACTCCACGTTGAGCTTCTCGTTGTTCACCATACGCCATTTCAGCGTGCGGAGGTGGAACTCACCCTGTCCGTGCACGATGGTCTGGCGCAGCTCCTTGCTCTGCTCCACGACCCATGTGGGATCCTCCTGCCTCATCTTGAGCAGGGCGGCCATCATCTTCTCCGTGTCTTGTGGGTTGGCTGCCTTGATGGCGCGGCTATACTTCGGGTTGGGGTATTTAATGAAGTCGTAACGCCAGTCGGCATCCTTGCCGTTGAGGGCGTTGCCCGTCTTCACATCCTTCAACTTCACCGTGCATCCTATGTCGCCCGCGTTGAGCTGGTCCACGGGTATGCGGTTGGCGCCTGCGCAAGCGTAGATCTGTCCTATGCGCTCCTTCGATCCGCGGTCGGCGTTGCTCAGGTCGTCGCCAGGCTTCACCGATCCACTCATTACCTTGAAGTAGCTCACCTCACCGATGTGGGGCTCCACGCCGGTCTTGAAGAAGTAGAGGCTCTCGGGGCCATCGCTCTCTGCGGCCACCTCCTCGCCGCGTGTGTTGCGCACCTTCGGCATCTCGCTCACAAACGGCACCACATTGCCCAGGAATTCCATCAGGCGCTGCACACCCATGTCCTTATGGGCGTCTACGCAGAAGATGGGGAAGATGGAGCGTGTCACCAATCCCTTGCGAATACCCTCGCGCATCTCGTCCTCGGTGAGCGAGTCCTCCTCGAAGAATTTCTCCATCAGGTGGTCGTCGTTCTCGGCAGCTGCCTCCACCAGGGCCTTGTGCAGTTCCATGGCCTTGTCCATCTCTTCTGCCGGGATGTCCTCGCGCTTGGGCTCACCGCCCTCGGGACCCCACGACAGCTTCTTCATGATAAGCACATCGATAAGGCTATGGAAATTGGGTCCAGTCTCCAACGGATACTGAATCTGCACACACTTGGAACCATAAATCTCCTGCATGGTGCTGACGATGTTGTCGAAGTCGCACTTGTCGGAGTCCAACTGGTTGATGAGGAAGATGACGGGCTTGTGCAACTTCTCTGTGTATCTGAAGTTGTTCTGCGTGCCCACCTCGGGACCATACTGTCCGTTGATGAGGATAATGGCCTGGTCGGTAACGTTCAGGGATGTGATTGCGCCGCCCACGAAGTCGTCGGAACCCGGGCAATCGATAATATTGAGTTTCTTATTGTTCCACTCCACATGGAAAACGGTGGGGAACACTGAATAGCCATACTCAAGCTCAACGGGGAAGTAGTCGCTCACGGTGTTCTTACCTTCCACCGAGCCACGGCGCTTGATGACACCAGCTTCATACAACATACTCTCGGCAAGCGTGGTCTTGCCGCTACCCGCACTGCCCAACAAGGCAATGTTCTTAATTTCGTTAGTCTGATATACTCTCATATCAAAAGATTTAAAGTGTTAGTATATGTTTTTAGTTAGGTCGGGAGTTGTACTCCAAAATCGACGACTAAGATAGCGATAATCCGCTTAACTTCCAAAAGATTTGGGAAGAAATCGCTTATTTTTTAAAACAAATTAGTAATTTTGTTCTGAAATGGGCTCCACGAGGCCCTTCTGTATAACAATATGAAAGCCGGACTTTACATTCACATTCCTTTCTGTGCGAGCCGTTGCATCTATTGCGGCTTCTATTCCACCGTGCGCCCCGAGCTGCACGACCGCTATGTCGACGCGCTCTGCCGCGAGATGCTCCTGCTGCGCGATCGCATGGCCAACGATCCCATCTCCCTCTCCACCATCTACCTGGGGGGTGGCACGCCCTCGCAACTGTCGGCGGCAAACCTCCACAAGCTCTTCGCTCATATATATAAGGTGTTCCCCGTGGATCCCCATGCGGAGGTCACCATGGAGTGCAACCCCGACAACATACGGCGCCACATGTTCAGCCACTTGCCGGTGAACCGAGTGAGCATGGGCGCCCAGACCTTCAACGACGACCGTCTGCGCTTTCTCCACCGTCGCCACACAGCCAACGAGGTGCGCCGCGCCGTGGAGACCCTTCGCCTCGACGGCATAGGCAACATCAGCGTCGACCTCATGTTTGGCTTCCCCGACGAGACGCTCGCCGACTGGCTGGCCGACATACGTTGCGCCTTGGCGTTCAAGCCCGAGCATCTCTCGGCCTACGGACTGATGATTGAGGAGGGCACCCCACTCTACCGCCTGTGGGAGCAGGGCACCATACGGGAGGCCGACGAGCAACTGAGCCTCGACATGTACGACCAGCTCGTCGACCAGCTCACGGCGGCGGGCTACGAGCATTATGAGATTAGCAATTTCGCCCTCTTGCCCCACGGCCACCAGGGAGCGAGCCCATACCGCAGCCGCCACAATAGCAGCTATTGGAACGACGTGCCTTACATCGGCCTGGGGGCAGCGGCCCATAGCTACGACCGGCTCACACGCCATTGGAACCCGTCCAACATCATGCAGTATATCGAAGCCATTGAGCGCGGAACGCTCCCCTACGAGGAGGAGCGCATCGACCCCGACACCCATTACGACGACCTCGTCACCACCGCCCTACGCACACGCGAGGGCATAGACCTCAACATGCTCGACGAGCGCCACCGCGCGTTCCTCCTACGCAACGCCAGCGGCTACATCGACCGCCAGCTGCTGCGCGTCGACGGCCACCACCTGAGCCTCACGCGCCAGGGCATCAACATCAGCAGCACCATCATGAGCGACCTCATGTACGTCTAACCCTCGCGCGCCTATTGGCGCATCGCCTCCAGCGCGTCGAGGCCGCGCGTCTGGTAGATGCCGTAGAAATACGCCTTCATGTCATTCTCAATGTCGGCCACCCTGCGCTTGCCCGTCACATAGGGCTTGAGCAGCATCGAGAGGAGCGTGGCCACCACGCCCACACCAATGCTCGCCAGGAAGTTGAGCAGTTCGCTGGCCACAAATTTCTGGTCGAGGAAGGCCACCATCACCACGATGGGCGCCAGATACAACAGCCAGTCGCCAAAGGTGTTGAGCTTCTCCGAGCGATTGCGCTCCTCTTGCAGGTCCTTAGGGGCGGCCAGCAGGAGGCTCGCCCGGTGCTTCTTCCAATAGTCTTCAAATTCTTTTTCCATACGTGCAAAGATAGCCATATTTTGCATATTCCCACTCCATTCCCTTACATATTCAACGATAAAACCGTAACTTTGCACCCGTAACATCAGGTAAGAACACACAATCATCATGCAAAATCAATTCTCTCGCATCCAGCTCTTGGTGGGCAAGCCCGCCATCGACACACTCCATGGCTCGCGCGTCGCCGTGTTTGGCGTGGGCGGCGTGGGCGGCTACGTCGTCGAGGTGCTCGCCCGCTCGGGCGTGGGCCACATCGACGTGTGGGACGACGATCGTTTCTGTCCCTCCAACTGCAACCGCCAGATCCTGGCCACCGCCTCAACCATAGGCCAAAGCAAGGTGGATGTGGCCGAGGCACGCATCCACGACATCTACCCCGAGTGCATCGTGCGCAAGCACCAGTGCTTCTACCTGCCAAGCAACGCCCACTTGTTCGACCTCTCGCAGTACGACTATGTGGTCGACTGCATCGACACGGTTACCGCCAAGCTCGACATCATCCGCCGCTGCCACGACCTCAACGTGCCGCTCATCTCGTGCATGGGCGCGGCCTACAAGCTCGACGCCACCCAATGGTGCGTCACCGACATCTTCAAGACCATCAACGACCCGCTGGCCAAGGTCATCCGCAAGAAGCTGCGCAAGACTCCCGTCAAGCACGTCAAGGTGGTCTACAGCCCTGAGGAGCCCATCGCCAGCATCGCCCAGCCGCTCCCCGACAGCACCGACCCCCATGCCGAGGCGCGCCCTGGCGCCGCCCATCCCTCCACGCCCAGCTCAGCCGCATGGGTCGTGGGAACCGCCGGCCTCCTCTGTGGCGGCGAGGTGGTGAAAGACCTCATACGCCGAGCCAACACCATGCGCATCGACCTCACACAAGACCCCGACAACGCCTACGCCAAAGCGGCGGAGCAAAAGGCGGCCCACCACGACGACTTCCTTAAGGAAACAAGGCGGGACGGAAACTCCCCTGATTGAGTGTTGCCGATCAGCCACCAACGACTGACAGGCGCAACATCTTCCTAAGCGCCCATCACAGAGACCTGTCTTGATAGGATCGGCCACAGGCAATGAGGCACAACCTTATAGAGAAAAAACTCTGTGAGCGGAGATGGTCGGAATGTACGACTTTTCTCAAAAAATAACGCCTAAAAAAGCAAGGAATAGCAGAATGATGCTTTTATTTTGAGTTTCAAGTGGTTGTGGCAGTCGTTGGCTTTAAGGGGCATAGCCGAGGCTTTGCTCAGAGCCTTTGACAAGGAGAACGCAGCCTTTGCCAAGCGTGTCGGCAAGGACAGAGCCAAGAACACTTACAACAAGTATCTTGTGGTGATAAAATTGCATATATGATGATAACATGATTTACTGACGTATAGATTTGTTGTCGTTGATATATGCATGTCATATGAAAAAATGTTTTACAAGGATAGAGTAGAAAGAGACCTGCATTTCTTTCTACTCTTATTCCTATAAACCTTTATTGGCATTTTACCAAGTGATAACCTTATCTACTATTTCTTGTTGCTCCAA
>JABLTL010001068.1_pt1 | contig 10519 bp, 7 predicted proteins | sample 7160151 | NCBI WGS metagenome assembly JABLTL01 (sample SAMN14651223, study PRJNA627086) | human gut metagenome | isolation source: feces | host: Homo sapiens
AAATGAAATTAGAACAAAGAAAGCAAATGAGAAACACATTACAACATGATGCTAGAGAAGCATTAGAAAAAGTATGTGAAAAAAAAGCAGAAACTAAAGAAGTACAACATATGACATTAGAAGGAATGGAAAAAGAATTAAGAGAAAATACTAAACATCAAATGGAATATGTAAATTGCTTTCATTGATTTGTTCAATGATTATTTTATTGGCCTGTTTCAATGTTAAAGTTTCCATGTTTTTTAGTCCTTTCTACATGATTATTCAATAAAAAAGGAGAGTCTAAAAATAAATAGATTCTCCTATAATTTTTAAAAGTTATTGTTGTTCTCTTTTAACTTTGAATCTGATAATTAATAATGCAGCTAAACTTAAAAGACCTGAGACAATCCAATATTGATATAAGTTATCATCACCAGTTTTTACTTTTACTGGAAGATGTTCATCATACATAACAACATGTTGAATAGCTCCTGTATCTTCAATTTTAAAATCAATTGATTCAGCAATCTTATAACCTTGTGGAGCAGTTTCTTCAATAAGTGTATATGATTCTCCAACATTTAGGTTTTTAATCATATGTGGTTCTTTACCAGATGTCCATTCATCGATGTTATTTCCATCTTTATCTACAACTTTTAATTTAGCGCCTTCGATTTCTTTTTTGTTTGTAATATCTTGTTTGCTGATTTGAACTTTGATATCTTCATCAATCAAAGTTAAAGAAATATCTTTATTTTCTTCAACTTTGAATGTTTGTTCTTTGCTAGTAGCATATCCATTAGGTGTTTTTGTTTCTCTTAAAACATATTCTTCACCAGCAATTAGACCTTCAATCATGTGAGATGTTTCATCACCATTTAGATCAATATTTGCATAAGTTGTAGTTCCATCTTTTACAAATACCAATCTGTAATCATCACGATCTTTATTTTTTGAAATACTGTACGTGATAGTAGAATCATCTTCATCGATGTACATTCCTTCAGCTTTTTTGTTTTCTTTGATTTGAGATTGCATATCTTCAGTTACATCAAATATATGTTGACCGGTAGTCCATCTGTCTACTATTTGTTTTGTTTTATTTGAAACCACAGTTAACTCAGCACCTTTTAATTTTTTTCCATCTTCTTTGACTTTAGAAACATCATTGATTGTATCAATCATTTCAACTTTTTGATTTTCTTTGTCATAAGTTACTTCAAATTCAATGTCATTTGCTAAATTTAATCCAAGAGGGGATAAATCTTCATGTAAAATATAAGATTTTCCTTCTTCTAAATTATTTGCAAAATGTTCTTTTCCTTCAGAAATCCATTCGTCTATGATGTTTCCATCTTGATCTAGAATTTGCATTGTAGCACCAGTGACTTCGCTACCACCAACTGTTGATTTAGAAATAGAAACTTGTTTATCTTTCATGATGATTTTTTGATTGGTTTTTTCTTTCGTTACAGTAAATTCAATATCACTAGATTTGACAAATTCTTCAGGCGAAATTTTTTCAGAAAGAATATAAGATTTTCCTTCTTCAAGACCGTTGATTAAATGTTTTTTCTTTTCAGAAACCCATTCGTCAACTACTTTTCCAGTTTGTTTTTCACTTACAGTAATAGTTGCGCCTTCAATTTCATTTTCGTCAGTAATATCAGTTTTTGAAAAAGCAACTTGTTTATCTTTCATAGTTACAGTTTCTAGTTCACTAGAGTTCTTAACGGTAAAAATAATATCTGTAGCTTTAACATAATCTTTAGCTGCAATTGTTTCAGTTAAAGTATATGTTTTTCCAACAATAAGTCCTTCAATAGAATGAGCTTTATCATTTGAGATCCATTCATCTACGACTTTGCCTTGATCATCTTTGATTGTTAATGTAGCACCTGCTACTTCTTTATCACCTGTAATGTCTGTTTTATTAAATTCAAAATGTGTTGTTTTATTTTCAATGTTGAATGCCTTAGTATAAAGTTGAGTTCTAGTGTCAGTTTGTTTGAAAGTAACATCATATTTCTTAGAATCTAAGACACATCCATCAATCGTTTTTACTTCTTGTAAATAATAAGAAGCATCTGTAGAACTCATTGGTAAATTTGTAATTTGTAAATGGCCATCATTTGATAGGGCAAATAATCCATCTTTGATTTCTTTACCAGCAAGTAATGTTGCTTTTGATTCTTTTAAAGAAATATTTTGATCCTTTTTAAATAAAAGAGAACCATCGATTGAACTGTAGATGTTATCTTTGGCTTTCAATTCAAATTGGATTTTAGAAAGATCAGATCTGTTTACTAAATCTTTATCAGTATCTAAATCAGTAATTGTTTTGTTGATTTTGATTTCAGCTTTAGGTTGAGCGTTTTTAACTTTGATTGTTAAAATAGGATCTTCATCTTCGTCTTTATCGTAATCTCTTGTATTTGTAATTGTAAATTGAATAGAATTATCTAAATCCAAGAATCCTTTTGGTGTTTTGATTTCTTCAATCGTATAAGTTCCAGAATCTAGTTGTAAGGGTAGGGTAACAGTTCCTTCTTCAGTATCTTTTACAGTAACAACATTTTTAGAGTTGGTAGTAAATGTGTCATATTTTTTACCTGATACTTTTTGAGTTACATAATTTCCTTGAGCATCTTTGATTTTAAAAGAAGCACCATTCAATGTAACGGTTTTTCCTGTTTCTTTATCAACTTTGTTGATCTTTAATTGAGAAGTAAAAGGTCTGTTGTTGATATTGATTCTTTTTACTTGTTCCACGTCTTTATATTCAGTGTAATCATCAGTAACGGAAACCATAAAGTCAGGAGCAGTAATATAATCTTTAGGAGTTTTTGTTTCTCTAACGATATATTTACCATATGGTAAGTAAGGAGTATTTGCTTTTCCATCTGAGTCAGTTGTAATCACAGCATATACAGTAGCATTGTCCCAACCAACGTGGTCAACTTCACTTTTTAAACGGAAAGTGAATTCTGCACCTTGTAGACCTTTGACGAGTCCGGAAATTCCATCTTTTTCTCCTGATTTAAATACTTGGATTTTTTGTATATTGACACGGTTTGTCTCTTTAGCATCTCTTGATACTTTTGAAACGGTTTGACCTTCGTAATCAATAGAGACATTGATCTTTTCATCATTAATGACTAGTGAATCATTAGTTTTTGATTCTTGAATATAATATTTTCCAAGAGGAAGATTGTCCCATGTAATCTTTCCATTTTCATCAGTTTTAGAAGTAGATACAACTTCATCTTTATCATAGAATTTAACAGTTCCTGCTTTATTCATGATTTTTTCTTTAGCATATAATTTGAAAATGACATCTTTAGCATTAGCATCACCTAATAAACCATTCGTTTTTGAAGTATCAATTTCTTTTTGTAATTCAATTTTTCCTGTTGGTTCTTGATCCATAACTGGTTGAACAGTTGTTTTATCTTTTTCAACAGTAATTGTAAAAGTATCAGTATTTAACAGATATCCATCTGGTGCATTTAATTCTTTAAGTTGGTATGTTCCAACAAGTAAATCTTCTACAATGATTTTTCCATTTTTCACTGTGACATTTTCATTGTACCCATCATATGACGTTGATTTTAAATTAAATTCAGCACCATCAATCAAATCTTTGTTTGTATTTGTTTTATTGATTTCAATACTTCCAAAGTCCAACCAGTTGATATTTAAATCCAAGTAGGCTGGATCCATAGCCCATGAACCATGAGTTTGTTTGTCTCCACCAGGTACGATAGCTAGAGCTGTAAATCTTGCACAGTTTTCTCCGGCAATGTTACCAGTTTGATAATTTGTTGGGCTGTTTTTACATGGAGCAGTGAAATAAAAGCTTTGACCACCATGTACGACAACAGTTCCGCCAGTTTGACTAGTTCCAGTAGATACATTGTGTAATGTTACATTACTTTGAAGAGGAATATTGATTGTTGAATTGCTACCACCATCAAAAGAAACAATATTTGTTTTTTGAGATTTAGTAGTTTTATCAAATGTTGCTTTAAAAGTTGCTCTTGTTTGACCATTAAAACTTGCTTTGCTAGGTTCAGGCAAAGAAGAAATGTAACTGTAAAGACCTTTAAGACCAATACCTAATGATTCAAGTTCATCCATGTTTGCTCCACATAAATCACCGCTGTATGCAAGGCTGAGAAGAACGTGTGTATAAAGATATGCAGTTTCTTCATAACCTAATCCATCATCAGTTAATGCTCCACATCCTTTGCCATCATTTGGATTGCCATCTAATCCGCCATTGGCATCACTAGCACCTGGACCTCCAAATCCATAGTAAAGTAATTTTCTAACCATTACGTTGTTTTCAATTACTTGAGAGGTATAAGCACCTGCAACAGGTGTATGTTTACTTGCTTCTAAACAATATGACCAGTTGTCTTTGTATTTACACATCATAGTTGACCATTGTTTAGAAATAGAAGGGCATTTTCTTTTCCACCACTCAGGATACTTAATGCTTTTGACTCTTGTAAATTGTTGAGGAATATTTACATCATAGGCATTGACTGTGTTTTGATTTACTGATGGAAAACACATGGAAAAGATCATCGTTAATACCAGAAATATTTTACTTATTCGTTTTATAAAATTTTGATTAATCATTTTAATCAATTCCTTTCGATTTTTTATAGTTTTTATTTTTTAAATCTTTTAATAAAAAAAGACAGAGTGCGTATTCTGTCCAAATTTTTCAAATTTTTTTAAATTAATTGAGAGTAGGTATTTAAAAAGTTAATCTAAATCCCCACCTGCTACATATCCAGCATGTTCATATGAGTTACCATGTCCAGCAGCAAACAATTTATTGATTGCATCATCCATTGATACATGGCTCTCTACCGTATAACCACAATCACATTTTGCAAAGTAATACTTTTGTGATGGAGGAGTATCTTGTTTTGGTTTTTCTTGAGAAGCATTACCAGTACCATTTGTCGGAACGTTCTCTTTTGGAACAGATGGTTGATTTGTTGTTATATTAGAATTTTTATTTTCATTTTGATTTTGTGCTTCTTTATTTTGTTCAGTTTGATTTGCTTTACTCTTTGATGTTGAAGTATTTGTTTTTGTTTCATTAGTCTGTATTTGTTTTGGATTGGAAGGTGTTTCTTGATTAATACTAGGTGTATCAATTTTTGATGTATTATTATTTTCTTCTAAATCTTGTTCTAAAGAGTTTTCTTTATTTTCAGTTTCAGTAGGAATACTTTCTTTTTTTGTTTGTGATTTCTTAGTTTTATTACTGATTATTTTCTTATGACTGATTTGAACTGACTGTTCATTCTTTAGATCATTGTTAGAATTGTGAAGTGGTAAAGCATTACATATTACTAACAAACTAAATACTAAACTTAAAATGATTTTCTTTTTCATTTTTTTCATCTCCATTTCGTTTCTTTATTTCTAATTTGATTTTACTTCTATTAGTTTTAAATAACGAATGTATGATGCTTTATATATTCTAATATAAATAACAATTATAACTTATTTTTTTATACTTCTACTCATATTAAACATTCTTTCCGGTAAGTAGGAAAGGGGGTTTTAGGGGGAAAACACAGTCACGTTTTTGGGCGCAAAGAGCGTACATTCCCCAAGTGTACGGTAAATCATGGAATATTTTTAGCATTTCCAAAGCTACTTAGAGTTTAAAAATGTCACATGTACTATTAAAAATTTCGTACATTTGTTATCTTTCCATTGATTTATCTTTTCTTTTTGCCCAATCACCAAGCAATTTTATGATAATATCTTTCTTTTGCATCGGTGTATAAGATTTTGGAAAGTATTTGTTGATTTCCTCCATCTTGAGACTGAGTTTTTCTTTTTGATTCGGTTTGACATCCATCAACATGTCTACCATTTTATCTTCATCAAGTTCATCCTTTTGACTTAATCGTTTAAGTTCCTGAGCTTGTGCAAGAGATGGTGTTGCTAGTGTATCTTGAATACATTGAACCAAATCATTTTGTTCATCTACTTTTAAAAATGATAATTCATACGCTGGATTCATTGCTATCTTGAACCCGTTTTCACTTATTCCATCGACCATATCTCTCAATGGTTTAACAAGATAAGTGAGTCTGACATATCTTTGTATTTGATTTCTACTCTCTCCAACCTCATCGGCAAGTAATTGATCAGAACGAATATTTGTCCCAACTTGGGACACATTTTTTAAAGGTCTACCAGCTTGACGTTTCATAGCGTCCAGTTTCATCTTGTAGGCAAATCCTCTTTCAGAAGGAAGAATATTTTCCCTTTGAATATTGGAATCGACCATAATGATTGTTGCTTGGTCATCATCTAGGTCACGAACGATTGCATCTATTTCAGTTGCACCATTTTTAATCATGGCAAACTTACGTCTGTGTCCGGATACCATTTCATATCCATTACCTTTTTTATTTGGACGGACAAGAACAGGAACTAAAATACCATTTTCTTGAACGCTTTTTATTAATGATTCCATTTCTTCATCTAATCTAACATTGAATGGATGCTTTTTGAAATCTGCAATATCTTCAATTGGTATTTTGACGACTTTTTCAAGCTTTGCTTCTTGACGCTGTTCTTCTGTGGTAAAGAGATCATCGAGAGAACTCGTGTTTATTTTTGGCAATGGTTTTGTCAATTTGTTCGACCTCCTTTGCTAAACGTTGATAGGCGAGGGTAGACTCACTGTTAGGAGCATATTTGACGGGACTTTGACCGCTTAGTGATGCTTCACTTGTTTTAACGACACGAGGTATTTCAGTTTTGAATACTCTAATATGCTGTCCATAATTTTCACGAACCTCATTGGCAATATGCTTTGATAAATTTGTTCTTGCATCTGTCATTGTAATTAGTATTCCATCAATCTTTAAATTTGGATTGATTTGTTTTTTAGCAGTTGCAATCGTATGAAGTAGGTCATTTAAACCATCACAGGCATATGGTTCAGCCTGAACGGGAATAATGACACTGTCAGCAGCAACTAATCCATTGATAGTAAATAGATTTAATGCCGGGTTGCTGTCAATCAAAACATAATCATAATCATCTTTGAGTGTATCGATAACTCTTTTAAAGATTGTTTCTCGACTCATGACATTTGAAAGTTGGATATCAGCACCTGAAAGAGAAATATTTGCAGGTAATAAATCAAAACTTTCATCTGTATGAATGATGGTGTCCTTATAGTTCATTGAAGTTTCATTTATTTCATTAAATAAGACATCCTTGATACTGTAAGGGTAGGAACTAGAGTCACGATAACCTAAACCTTTTGTCAAGCTTCCTTGTGGATCAAAATCAACAATGAGGACTTTCTTTTTATCTCTTGCTAGGCAAGCCCCCAAGGAAACAGAGGTAACAGTTTTGCCCACACCTCCTTTCTGATTGGTAATCGCAATAACTTTGCTTTTACGCATAAAAAAATCTCCTTTCTACATAGTCAAGATTGTTTCAATCAAGCTATGTAAAAGGAGAGTTCAAAATTTGATTTGTTAGTAATATGTTAGTAACTAAAAACAACCAACAAAATCTAAAGAGCTCCCACAGCGCTCCAACCGACTTATAGGAATGTTGAAAAAACATAGATAAATAGGACTTATTTTATATTTTGATTTGTTAGTAGTATGTTAGTCATTTGTTAAAAGCTGTGTTAGTAACGTGTTAGTAATATGTTAGTAACCGAGAAAATCTTTAGGAGTTTCATAAAGTTCCAACAGTTTTTTATCGAAAATCCATAAAAAATTAAGATAGTTAAAAATTAAAAAAGTCTTGATAAAATCAAGACTTTTTAGCTCTTTTTAGGAAAATCCTAATTATTTACAAGCTTCTTCAATTGCAACAGCAACAGCTACAGTAGCTCCAACCATTGGGTTGTTACCCATACCGATTAATCCCATCATTTCTACGTGAGCAGGAACTGATGAAGAACCAGCAAATTGAGCATCACTGTGCATACGTCCCATAGTATCAGTCATACCATAAGAAGCAGGACCAGCAGCCATGTTATCAGGATGTAAAGTACGTCCAGTTCCACCACCAGATGCAACTGAGAAGTATTTTTTACCTTGTTCAATACATTCTTTTTTGTATGTTCCAGCAACAGGATGTTGGAAACGAGTAGGGTTAGTAGAGTTACCAGTGATTGATACATCTACACCTTCTTTATGCATGATAGCAACACCTTCACGTACGTCATCTGCACCATAGCAGTTAACTTTAGCACGTGGACCATCACTATAAGCAGTTCTAGATACTTCTTTAACTTCTCCAGTGAAATAATCGAATTGAGTTACTACATAAGTGAAACCATTGATTCTTGAGATGATTTTAGCAGCATCTTTTCCTAAACCATTTAAGATAACTCTTAATGGATTTTTTCTTACTTTGTTAGCTTTTTCAGCAATTTTGATTGCACCTTCAGCAGCAGCGAAAGATTCATGTCCAGCTAAGAAAGCGAAACATTGAGTATTTTCGTTTAATAACATTGCTCCTAAGTTACCATGACCTAAACCTACTTTACGATCATCAGCAACAGATCCTGGAATACAGAATGATTGTAATCCAACACCGATTGTTTTAGCAGCATCTTCTGCTTTAGTATCACCATTTTTAATTGCCATAGCAGCACCAACTGTATATGCCCAACAAGCGTTTTCGAAACAAATTGGTTGTGTAGATTTTACGATATCATAAACGTTGATACCTTTTTCATCACAAATAGCTTTTGCTTCTTCGATTGATTTGATATCATATTTAGCTAATGCAGCGTTAATTTGATCAATTCTTCTTTCATAACTTTCAAATAATGCCATTTTTTCGTATCCTCCTATTATTCTTTTCTTGGATCGATGTATTTAGCAGCATCGTTGAATCTACCGTAGTTACCTTTAGCAGCTTCTAAAGCTTCATTAGCATCTTTTCCATCTTTAATCATTTCCATCATTCTACCTAAGTTAACGAATTCGTAACCGATAATTTCATCATTTGTATCTAAAGCGATACGAGTAATGTAACCTTCAGTTAATTCTAAGTAACGAGGTCCTTTTAATTTAGTAGAGTATGATGTACCTACCATTGATCTTAAACCTTTACCTAAGTCTTCAAGACCAGCACCTACAGGTAATCCACCTTCAGAGAATGCTGATTGAGTACGTCCATAAACGATTTGTAAGAATAATTCTCTCATAGCTGTGTTAATAGCGTCACAAACTAAGTCAGTATTTAAACCTTCTAATAAAGTTTTACCAACTAATGCTTCACTAGCCATAGCAGCAGAGTGAGTCATACCTGAGCATCCAACAGTTTCGATTAATGCTTCTTCAATGATACCTTCTTTAACATTTAAAGTAAGTTTACATGCACCTTGTTGTGGAGCACACCAACCAATACCATGTGTTAAACCAGAAATATCTTTGATTTCTCTTGAATATACCCATTTTCCTTCTTCAGGAATAGGAGCACATCCGTGTGATGCACCACGATTTACAGTGCACATTTCTTCAACTTCATGTGAATAAATCATTTTTTATTTTCTCCTTTCATCACATTAATGATCACAAACATTAAAAAAGAAATAACGTAAAACTACATAAATTTCTTCCTTCAGGTGAAGGAATTCACCTGAACAAATTATAAAGTGTCGATTAAAGAAAGTCAATGAAACAAGAAAGATAAATAAATGAAAAAAGAAATTTTTTTGTATCTATCAAAGAATATTTTATAAAAAAAGGGACAAAATAGTATTTGAAGTTGAAAAAAAGTAGTCAAAAAGGGTTGACACATAAGGTTAGTATATGCTAACTTATAGACAGTTAGTTACAGCTAACTTCGTGTTAATAAATCATTTTTTATTGATACCAGATCACAAACAAAAATCACAAACACAAACAAAACAAAAATGAAAGAAGGAAGTATTAAAATGGATTTAATTCAAAGTATTAAAGCACGTGAAGTATTAGACTCTCGTGGAAATCCAACTGTTGAAGTTGAAGTTAGAAGTGAATGTGGAGCTTTTGGTAGAGCAATCGTACCAAGTGGAGCTTCTACAGGAATTTATGAAGCAGTGGAATTAAGAGATGGAGACAAATCACGTTATTTAGGTAAAGGTGTTTTACAAGCTGTTAAAAATGTAAACGAAGTGATTGCTCCTGAATTATTAGGGTATGATGTTTTTGCTCAAAGAGAAATCGATCAGGCAATGATTGATTTAGATGGTACAGATAATAAAGGAAAACTTGGAGCAAATGCTATCTTAGGTGTTTCTCTTGCCGTTGCTAAATGTGCTGCTGATTCATTAGGTATGCCATTATATCGTTATATTGGTGGAGCAAATGCTCATGTTATTCCTACACCAATGATGAATATTATCAATGGTGGAGCACATGCTGATAACAACATTGATTTCCAAGAATTTATGATTATGCCAGTTTCAGCTCCTACATTCAAAGAAGCAATTTCCCATCCACGATATACATTCATTTTTCTTTCAGGCCAA
>JABLTL010191399.1_pt1 | contig 10509 bp, 6 predicted proteins | sample 7160151 | NCBI WGS metagenome assembly JABLTL01 (sample SAMN14651223, study PRJNA627086) | human gut metagenome | isolation source: feces | host: Homo sapiens
AGTATCTGATACGCCATCCAGTACGTCAGATTTTCTCTGTCAAAATATTGATCCAGGATATCCGCAATCGGTTGAGAAATATCATTCAGCTCTGTCAGCATTTGAATCAGTTTCGTATGATCTGAATTTCCTTTGATCTCCAGGAGCTTTTCAAAGGCTTTCTGGTCATAGGTCGGATCGTCTTCTTTTTTTATTACATCTTCATAGCGGAAAAACTCAAACGAATTAATTTTGTACAACTGTCCTTTCGAATCCATTCCATGGTTCTTCATTCCTGTCTTGTTCAGCTGTTCCACCTGTGTGTACAATCCATAGTCCTGGAATTCTGAGCTGTCCCCCTCGGTAAGATCTCTTACATATAAATGTACGAACTGAGTTCTAAGAGACATCAGCTGCGGTATCCCTTTCAGAAGATCGTAGGACAGCTTATTACGGAAACGCATTCCCTCTGTCTGATGTTTATTCAGATTGATTGTGCGCTGTCCACGCCAGGTTCCTTTGTTCTTCTTCAGCTCAATCTTATAGTTTTTCTGCGAATTACGGCTCGATGTCTGTCCTCTGATCTGCACGGTAGCATTCGGCACATTTTCACCATATCCAACCTCCCCGCTCTGCGGACCTGACTCATCACCAACCTGAAGAAGCGCCGCTGTCTGGTAACGTTCTACTCCCATCTTGTCATAATCATAGGCCGAATAACTGTTAATCTCCTTCCAGGTATGAGCCGTTCCCTCTGAAGAATTTCCACGGGAAACGGTGAGATACATCGTCACAACACTTGTCTCGTCATCATTTTCATAGAGACTATCCTTATCCCTGAGGTGAACGTCGTTGATATCCTGTGTCTCTGCCTTTTTTATCTCTTCCTGTTGTTCTGTCTGTTTCTTTGAAGTATCCCCTGTGTTCTCCGGGGTGGTACATCCCGTCAGGCAACAGGACATTCCTAATAAAAGGGCACATCCCAACGCAAGTAATTTATATTTTTTCAAGCTTATCTCCCCTCTCTATTTTCTCTTCCAAAAAGCATTCAAGCCGTGTGAAGAAACCTGTTTTATCCTCTGCTACGATCGGCTGTACACTCAAAATATAATATGGTAGTTTTTTTATAAAATATCCAAGACGCAGTGTACAGATCAAAAAGAACACTGCACTTCCCAGTAAAAATCCAAACCCATAATACACCTGTGGGAAGAATAAAGACACACAGGTAAATGTCGTCGTACACGCGGCGAACATTCCTGTTGCAAATAATGCTCCCTTGTAATCTGTAAAATAAAGTAAGATCAACATCATTGTGTTAGCAATTGCATAGAGTCCATAGCCGACACAGAGTGTACGGAAATATCCTTCCATAAGATCATTAAATCCAAGCGGAAGATATGTCAGAAGCAGCTGTCCGATCGAAATCGCCAGTGCCGTTGTAAGTAGCTGCTTTAACGCCGTATATTTCAGCTCCATGTTTAAAACCTTTCTCATCTCATTTCCCGCCTGCAGGATATCCTTGATTTCTCCCTTGTCATTAAACAAACTATAATAATTCCGATATTTCGGATAGAAATTCACTTCCACAGATACAACGAAATTAACGGTTGTAATAAGAATCGTCAAATAGGCGATCATCGCAGGTACATCATGATACGGTGCACCATAAAATAATCCCTGAACATGTACACGGATCGGTCCGCACCACATGATAACAAGATGTGCAAATAGTCCGATGTTCGTGAACAAGCCTGTAAACGCAAGCGGAAGGAACTGATCCACCCAGCGTAAAAAGAAAAATGCACTGATCTCTCTCTGCGGAAAATAACGGTACAACAGCGTCACATCCCAAAGCAGCATGATTCCATAACCGATCGTAACTGCGATCATCAACGCCTCTACATGTGGAATCCCAATCAGGATCAATAGGAATCCGACCAACAATGATACCGCTACCGCTGTAATAAATGAAATAAGAATCCCTTTGTAATCCTTGATCGCTGTCAGATAACTCATCGCATTCCAGGTGACGATCAATTCTCCGAAAAACTCCAGGCACAAAAACTGATCGATCAGATTGATTCCTGAAAACAGAAGAAAAATCCCATACATGATTCCGCCGACTACAAGCAGGATCGCTGTTGAACCCCAGAAAGAAGAAAGCACCGCCTCGTGGCGTTCTTCATACAGCATATCCGCAATATATCTCGTCACGACCATAGAGAAGAAACTGGTCACGGTCAGCGAAGCGAGAAGTGTGTAAGTAATCATACAGTTCAGAAGTTCCCGGTTATGTCTCGTCGCACCGGTATGATCGCAGATAAAAGCGATTCCTACCAACAGCACGATACCAAGCAACATCGGACCTGTACAGATCACTCCTGCATACCCATACGCTTTTGCCGTCGCTGCAAGTCCGCGCTTCTGGAATAATTTTTTTAACTCAAATCCGATTCCGGCCATCTGCCTCTTCCACCTCCTGATACATCTTCCGGTACTTTTCAATCATTTCTTCTTTTCGATAATATGCTTTCACTCGTTTCTGTGCATTCTCCCCCATGCGGAGTCTCCGAGCTCTGGAAGCGCACATCTGATCCATTGCCTGCGCGAGCCCCTCTCGATACATCGGTGGAACACAATATCCTGCTTTTCCGTATCGATCCTCCTCGTTACCATTCAGAAGCTCCCTGCAGCATCCTACATCTGTAGTCACACAAGGCCGCCTTGCAGCAAATGATTCTAAAACAGACAGCGGCTGTCCTTCCGATATACTCGTCAAAATTGTAAAATCCAGCTTCTCCATATAAGAGATGATATCCACTCGTCCTGTAAAGATCACATTTTCCAGATGAAGCTGATCGACCAGCGCATAACACTCCTGCGCATACTCCTCATCATCGACGCCTCCCATAATGTGGAGACGCACATGTTCTCTTGTCGTGCAAAGCTCATAAAACGCATAGATCATCGTCTTGATATCCTTGATCGGTGCCAGACGCACGATCGCACCGATGTCAACCCATCCGTCTTCCTCTTTCAATGGAATAGGGGAAAGCCTTTCATAGTTGATTCCGTTCTCAACGACACGACATTTCTCCTTGTCACATCCCATCTGGATCTGTGCATGCATGGCATTGGTAAATAATGCTGAGACTAGAAACGCTCTCGTATAAATAATATCCGACAGCATATAGAAGAAAGAAATCCACTGCTTTTTAAATGCCGGCTGTACCCATTTTGCACGAATGATCTCTTCTTCACGCTCTCTTGTGTATATTCCATGCTCTGTCAGCAGCACTTTCTTCTTATAAACATACCCGCCCAGGCATGCAAGAAGTCCGCCATATCCTGTACAGATTGCATGATAGACATCTGCCTTGGGCACTTCACTTCCCATTAGATAAAGGACCGGAAGCAGCATAGAACGCATTGTGTGAAATGCATCCGCAAACGGAGTATATGGATAATCTTTTATACAGCACTCCGTCAATATATTCAGGAATTCCTCACTTCTTAAAAAAGACATAGGATTCAGCTTCTGGTCATGATAGAGCCGAAACAAGATTTCCCAATTCGGGCGTCTACACAGCATCAGCTCTTTCAGGCTGTTCGTCTCTTCCTCTGTAAAGGCATGAAGCATTTTTCCTGAATCCTTCAGCCGCAAGGCGTCATCCAGAAAGACCTCGTGAACTTCTACAACATTTTTCGGAAGCTCGTAGACAAATTTCCCTTTATCCTTCGCATTTGCCCCAATCACCCACAGAACAAACTCATGCTCTTTCATTTCATTGATATACTGGTGCATCCAGGTGGATACACCTCCAAATATGTAGGGATAACACCCCTCCAATATGAGACAGATTCTCACAATTAACTCCTTATCTGTCGCGTGTTACCGCTTTGTATTTCAATCTTCTAATTTCTCAATAGTTACTGTTGGTTTCTTTGCCTGAAGCAGATAAAGCTTTCCTGTCAGATGTGTAAGTTTTCCTCCCGAAACTTCACCCGGTGTTCCTTCATTGATCCTCACCATAAAATATGCTTCATCATAGAAGTTTTTAAGCTTCAATTCTATAGACTGCTCTGTCACTGTCTTTGTAAATGTAACCGCTCCATAACGCTGAATCGCACCGGATAGTTCCGAACCGGTGAGTTGTCTCAAGGACGGTGCCGAATCCACCAGCCAGTCCATATATTCAGCGAGGTTGCTCTTCATCTTTTCCCAGCCAAGCGCTGCACCGCGGTCTTCGTCCAGAAGATCATCCGGATGAATAAAATGACTGTTCACAAAATGCATATTTAATTCCGACAGTGCCGCCATCTTCATATAATCATCGATAATTGCACCGGAGATGATACGCGGCTGTTCTACAATCCCATCCTTTGCAACTTCAAATTCCTGCACATACGCAAACTCACCGGTGAAATAATTACTGGCGATCGTCCGGATCTCCGGGAAATCTTTCGCGAGCATCTCTCTTCCTTCTGCTGACAATACATTGGACGGCGGTACATAGACTGACATTGATACACTGGGAAATGTATCCTCTCCAAAATGGATCAATTCTTTTACAGCCTTTTTCATGGCCGCCTCATTTTTCCATGTATCATACGGAAGCACGTCACCATAATCCACATTTGAAAGACTCAACGGCTGATGATTGTATCCATGATACCCGAGTTCTCCACCTTGATGAAGCAGCATATTTCCAAAATACTGAAAACGTCTGGTATCCTTCTGTTTCTTAATCGTTCCATCCGTCGCATCCTCATAATTTTCAATAATCACACCGGTATAGCGAACGTTGTGATTAGATGCAAGCTCCTGCATATCCGGCCACCACACATCCATATAGAAATCACTAATGCTCATTCCATAGTCCCGCTTCACATAAGTAGCATCTCCCTCCGGAACCGGTGATGGAAAGTCATCCAGATAAAATGCTGATCCATTGATCACCGGATAAACCCCCACATCAGTAAGGAGACTGTAGGAAGCCGCATAGAATCCACGCACCACTTTCTCATACAGTCCAAAGTTGTCTACTACAAACTTCCCTTTTCCATATTGGTTCTCCCAAATGACAGGCTGACCGTTTTTTTCATTGACATGCGCATAAACCTTCGCATTCTCACTCAGCTGCACTGCCCAGGCAGAGTCATACGGATCCGTGATTGCATAAGCCTGTCCGCCGCCAAGCATAAATTCCGGTTCAAAATAAATACTGTCTACAAGTATATTGTCATATCCGGAAGAAATGATTCCAAGCTTCTGCTCAATCACTGATGAATACGCTGTTTTCTGAAGTGTCAGGGCAAAAAGTACATTCCCACCCTCTGACACCCAATCACACAGTTCCATAAGATTCTCTTTCAACGGACTTACATCACTCAGTAATACAACAACCGTTTCATAAGCATGATAATCTGGAATAGAGGATGCACTCTGCAGGTCTACCACATCTGTTCCAACCTTCATATCTTTAAAAATTTGTTGAAACTGCTCCCATGCAGCCACACTCGCCTCATCTTCACTGTTACGAAGTACCAGACAGGTCTTCGGCAGTGATTTCGCAGCCATCTGTTCCGTAACCACTTCTTCCTGACTGAGATATGCGACTTTTCTGTTTTTTTCAGTATATTGAATTCCACTTCGTTCAGCAAAAAGGAAGACCGCGATCATCAGAAATACACCCAGGATCACCAACATACTTTTAAACGGAAATGTTTTCAATGATTTTAATCCAGCCAAAAAGCCAATACCTCCTTACTCTTAGACGACAGATAGATCTGCTCCTCTTTCATCTGTCTTAAACACTGCTGCAACTCCGCTCCCTTTTTTCGTTCTGCCAGATACCGGATCTTCAAAATCCAGAACTCCTCTTTCCGATGCCATTTCTGATCCATCAGCCCTAGAATCTCTTCCGCCTGAACATAATCTCCTGTTTTCATCAGATTTTGGAACAGACGCACACATGTGGAGAGCGTCGTTTTCACCTTCAGCTTTTGTCTTAAAAGACGGATATAACGTTCCCTCTGTTCTCTCTCCATCTGGGCTTCCAGAATCCCCTGATTCAGATACTCTTCCATAAAATCACAGTACTGCTCCAGGATCTCCGGATCGTCCGGTGATGCCGCATACAGCTTCTCCATCTTCTGCAAACGAAAATCATATTCCTTGGAAAGTTCAACCATGGCTGTGATCGCATAATGGACAACCTCTACATCTTCATTCATGCGGGCCTGTTTCAGAAGATCCATATATTCTTCCGGATCATCATTTAACACATCCATGATCAGTTCACGGCGCACTCTCGGTTCGTCAATCAAAAGTGCTTCCTCTAACGGAACGATCTTTTTGTCCGTATCCGAAACTGCCTGAAAAATATTTTTATAAATCTCTTCATTTACACGAAGCTTTTCCACTCCCGGTTCTATCCTATTGTCTCTTCTGGTCAGCATTTGCAAATGCAAAAGCAGCACGCACACTGTTCCCCAGAAAGGAACGAAGATCACAAGTGCCATCAGATATTTTTTCACCTTCAGCAGATGTGTCTTTATCCCCAGCCAGACCAGCACACAGCAGACAATATGTAACAGGATCAGGAATACTCCAAGCACTGTCTGAATCATAATTTTTCTCCTGTATTTGCATTCTCCACGGTATTGATCTCATGACAGACGAAGCCGTCATTTTCCAGTCTTGCAAGAATGATCGGCAAGGAACTTCTGTCCGTCTGTGAAAGAATGAGGAAGAGCTCTCCTTTTTCAGAAATCCCCCTGACATCATTTTCACGGACCGAAGCCTGTAGCGCTGTGTCTGCCTCTTCCAGTGTCATCTTCGGATACTCCAGCTTCAAAAGCACATAGGATGCCCGATTCTCCTCCCTCATAGAATGGAAGGAATACAGCCGTTCTTCAAAATACTCCTGCTTCAATATACGTGTACCCTGCACGTACTGCCTGTTCTTGATTGCCTCCTGATATTCCAGTGCGCGCAAAAGTGCTGTTTCTACCAGACCGCAGAGAATCTGGAACAGATTCAGATAATAGAGGGAAAGCTGTTCATTTCCCACTTCCTGAATGAAAATCAGCATCACAAGCTCTCCATCCTTGTGAATCCCGTTCATATACATCGGATAGCCGTCCAGGAAATTCCGGTTTACCCACACCTTTCCGGACACAATCGTCTCTTTCGCTTCCAGATAATCATCCAGACAAATGGATTTTTTCAACACATCTGTCATTCCCTGGGATGCGATCTCAAGACGTCCATAGCTCTGATTCTTTCCAACTGAATAAATCGCAAATGTATGATTCTCAAGAACTGATTCCATCACATGCAGAGTTTCAATAAAAAGCTCCTGCGGAAGAATGATATCCAGTTTTTTCGTAATATCAAAAATCTTACCAAAGCTGTCACGGCTTCCCAGAATCTGCTTCTTGTACTGCCGTTTATCAGAAAGCGTCTCCTGATACATTTCTCTCATAAACAGGAATTTATCCAGGATCAGTTTATTCTCCTCTTTCATGAATTGAATATTATCTCTGTTTTTCAGTCGGATGTAACCACAGATCGCGCCGACTGCAAAATAGAAGATAAACGGAATCCAGTTCGAAGGTTCGTAGAAAAGTGTCGTCCAGCCGATCCCGGTTTTCGTATATGCTGCCAGCAATGAAAGTGTTTCCAGCCCCGCTGTAGCAAGCCCGTAATTAATGCCGTACAGACTGCTGAACAGCACGATGTAAACAAGCCTCAGATCGATCATCTGAAACTGCACCTGATTTCCCGCCACCCGGTTCAGTGCTTCAAAAACAAAAAATGTGAGCAGCAATTCCGCGATTTTCACGATTTTATCATGTACTTTCAAAAAAGTTTTTACTACATCGATCTTCCGTGTCTTATGGTTCGTTTTCTCACAATAATCCTCATAAATTTCTGTGAGATCCTCCAAAAGAGAAATCTTCGGAAACCAACCGTATTCATTTCTCAGAACGTGGTCATCAGATATCCCATCCCGGATCAGCACATCTGACAAATAGGTAATGTTTGCAGCCGGAAACATCTGTGCCAGTCTCTCCCCGAACTGTTGAAAAGTAAAATGAAATACCTGCGGAACCTGAAGACAGGCGCTCCCCTCTCCCCAGTTATCAAAAATCTTGTATAATAAATCCCCAAGATCACTCAAAGCAAGAAAATGCATCTCCTGTGCCGGTGCTTCTTCAAATGTAATCTGCTTCTTATTGATCACAGTTGAGAACAGCTTGAAAAAATAATCCTCCTCATAAGTACCGGAATAAAGATACGGCACACGCAGAATCTTGACAGCGATCTGATGCAGCTCGCCGTATTGCCTGCAGAACTCTTCTGCCGAGCGGACCATCAGCGTCTTTCCTGTTGTATCTTCATATAAACTATCCGGTCCTGTAATATACAGAAGCCTGGAATTCAGATTCCCCTTATAGTAATGTAATAGCTTGCGTAAAGTCTCAATCTCACCCTCCATCGTCCCATGAAATGTAAGATAATTAGAAAAATAAATCACTCCCTCAAATTCATACGTCTTGAAAATGTCTTTGAATTCTTCCTCCGTCTTCGGCATCGGGTATACCGATAAGCTCTTATTGCGATTTGACTTTTGTTCAGTCTCTCCAAGAAGAAGGATCTGACACTCAGGGAAAGCCTCCTCGATAAATTCTGTTGTAATATATCCGATATTTCCGGTCACCAGTAATTTCATACGTCACCTCGTAATCATATATTGCGCATTTCTATCATTTCCAAACTATCATTTATGCAGAAGGTGTATTTTCTTTTATCCTCTTTTTGTCTTTATACATCTTCTCGTCAGCACAATGGATCAGCTCCGGCAGATTCTTTTCCTCTGCATCTGTCCAGGCGTATCCCATTGCAACAGAGATAGGAATGTCACTTTGTTCATCGGCAAATTCAATCTCCGCTCTGACTTGCCTTATGATCTCTTCTGTTTCTTCGGCTGTCTTGTTTTTCAGGATAATCACGAACTCATCACCGCCGATTCTGTAACACTGACCGTTCTGTTTCCAAGACCGGTCATCGTATCCATATAGGCAGGCCATTCTTGCATAGATCTCGACATTGGCATTCTCCTGAACCTGCTCATACATTACGATACAGGCTGCATTGATCAAAAATGCGATAACTGCCGAATCATTTCTTATTATACCATAGGCTCTCATTTTGAGTTTATTTTTTTCAAAAAAAGGGGATGTAAAAAAACTCGATTGAGTTTTTTCGCATCCCCCTTTTTGTACCTGTTGTGTATAAATGACTGAAATCATGCGCAAAGAAAGCGCACTTCCCCTACCCCATAAATCCTGCGTTGGCAAGAAAGCCAAAAACGAGATTCGGAAAATGGCAGGCAAAGCCTCCAACTATGCTACTCACAAGGCCATGACAAGAGAGGAATTAGGGGATTCCACGAAATGCGTGAAGATCATCAGCAAAGATAAGGACGGGGAAAAGATAAAACCTGTGGTAGAGATTGATAAAGAAAAAATCAACGAGGACCTGAAGTATGCCGGATACAACCTCATGGTCACCTCTGAACTGGATATGAAACCACTTCAAGTCTACCAAACCTACCATTGTTTATGGAAGATTGAAGAATCCTTCCGCATTACAAAGTCTTATTTGGATGCACGTCCGGTTTATGTGCAAAAAAAAGAAACAATCTATGGGCATTTTTTAATTTATGTAAGGCTTTGTGATCTTCCGGCATTAGTGCTATACCTTCCATACAATTTATCAGTGTCCACAGTGCTGGATTTTCGTCCACAATTTTCATTGCTTTCACCTGGAGTTCACGATATTCTGGGTGATTCTTTTTCAGATACTTAGTCACCCATTTCTCCACCGATTCCCATAGTGTACTTTGCTCCCACATGATATCCTGTTTTTTTCGCATATTGCATTTCTCCCTTCTGAAGTTCTCTTTTCAGTTACATGACTACACCAGAAGTCGGGGAAATAGCAATTCAGCAGATGTATCGAAAATACGTGGTGGAAATTGGGGATAGTAGACATGATGGGAAAAACGGGTAAAAGAAAAGCCCTGGCATTTAACCATGACCTTTCAGAAATTTGTATTATTTTGCAACACCAGCAAGATTAACCGTTACATTATATGTAGACATATCATCTTCTTCGCCATTTGTATTGATACAATCCGCATCTGTACCTTCAAGCCAAATGTAAACACGCATCGCAATTCCATTATAACCTACATTAGATGCGATTGTAGCACCATTTGAAGCAGGAGCTAAATAGCTGTCTTCTTCTTTGGTAGCAACATATGTTTTCCTATCTGAGGCTGTTGTCTCTGTACCATAAATATAGGTATATGGAACAGCCATCAAACTCGTAGTATCCTTTACGCAAGTCCAGCCATCAATTGCTCCGAAGTCATTACCCTTTCCGGTTTCATCTTGTGGTGCATATACTAAAACAAGTTTCTCCTGCTGAGTGGTGTCTACTCCTGTTCCGTC